>QFCE01001208.1_pt1 | contig 16577 bp, 16 predicted proteins | sample 5346091 | NCBI WGS metagenome assembly QFCE01 (sample SAMN09062252, study PRJNA434731) | Human gut metagenome, whole genome shotgun sequencing project. | isolation source: stool timepoint A chromium assembly | host: Homo sapiens | collected 2015 | reverse complement strand
AAACATAATTTCATTGCTTTCTATTATACACGAAAATCTGTCAAATGGAATAACTTGAAAGGAATTTTCCCGTTTTTTTTACCATTTTGCGCCGTTTTTCTTATTTTTTACATTCTTTTTCAGAAAGCGCTTGTAAACATGAACTTGTGCAGTTTTGCCGCCGGTTGTCCGCTTTTTTCTTCATTGAAATAAGCTCGGCGGCCTTGATTTTTCCTCAGCGCCAGTGCGCAATCCGTTCCTTTAACAACATGACGGATTCCGTGCAGTCCCCGTCAAACCCCGTCTTGCCCAGCACGATATTCGGCTTGGTTGCACCGTGAAAATCACTGCCGAATGTTTCCGCCAAGCCCCACCGCCGGCAGAACTCATGATAAAACTGACGCCCGCGTGCATCGTGATAGGAGCTGTAAACCTCAAAGCCGTCGACCCCGCCTTCCCGCAGGGCTTCAGCCGCCGCTTCGTCCAGCTTGAGGTTCTGCATCGGGTGGGCGACGATCAGCGCGCCGCCGCAGGCATGCACATACGCCACAACCTGCCGCCAGTCCGGCAGCTGCAGCTCAGCGTAGCCCCAGCACCCCACGGCCAGCTGATCCCAGTAAAAATTGGCGATCGGATTGGCGCTGCGTTCTCCCGTCTGATACGGCTTTAGATCAGGATGAACCTGCGTTTGCAGCAGTTCCTGAGTAATTTCGACGTTGGTGTACGGCCGCCCGTGCGCCCGCGCGATGATCGCCGCTTCGTCCAGTTTCAGTCCGTAATGTTCCTCGATCATCATCAGCCGCTGCTTCCCGGTGCGCCTCAGTTCCCCGATATAGTGATTCTTTAAGCGCGCAAAACCCGGATCCCGCAAATCGCAGCCATACCCTAATAAATGCACGATATTGCGGCCGAAAAAACAATCGATTTCAATTCCCCGCAGCGTTTCAATTCCCGCCGCGGACGCCTTCGTTTCCAGCTCCAGCGCGCCGTCGATTTCATTATGATCGCTGATCGCGATCAGGTCCAGCTGTTGTTCCCGCGCCAGGCGCAGGATCGTATCGACGGATTCCGTCGCGTCAAAACTGGCGGAGCAGTGGATGTGCAGATCAGTTTTCATCGTTCATTCCTCCTTTGAAAGTGGTATAATATCCCAAGAAAAGAGGGAGATTATGCCGCAGCTTTATGAAACAATCAACCAACAATGTCAGAATCAATGCGAACTTTTAATCGTATCCAAGCGTCGTTCCGTGGCCCAGATTCAGGCTTATTACGACCGCGGCGCGCGGGATTTCGGAGAAAACCGGGCGCAGGAACTGCTGGAAAAGGCGCCGCAGCTGCCGCAGGATATCCGCTGGAATTTCATCGGCCACCTGCAGCGCAACAAGGTCCGCGCCGTCCTGCCGTATCTTTACCGCGTCTGCTCGCTGGATTCTTTGGAACTGGCCTCCGTTTTGGATAAGGAAGCCGCCCGCTTGAACCGGACGATCGGCGTGCTGGCGGAATTCAATCTGGCGGAGGAATCCACCAAGACCGGGATGGACAAGACCCAGGCGTTCGCTTTCTTTGAAGCGCTCCGTCAATTTGAGCATCTGATCCCCGAGGGTATCCTGGTCATGGGACCGCACGTCGAGGACGAAGCCGCCATTGCCGCGGTTTTCCACGAAGCCCGCGCCCTGTTCGATCAGCTGAAAGCGCAGTTCGGCGATTCCCGCTTTACGATCTGTTCGATGGGCATGAGCCACGATTACCCGATCGCCCTGCGCGAAGGCTCGACGCAGCTGCGCTTAGGCACCATTTTGTTTGAGGACTGATCTGTTTTTCAGACAGCCCGCGAGCCGGAATTTTCTTCACTTCCCGCGATCAGTCGAAAAACGCCCAGCCGCAGTACACATAGACCATATAGATAACGAATCCCTGAATCCCCAGAAAGTTAAAAATCGATTTCAGCTGCGGGAAAACGATGTAGCCCAGATCCCATAACAGGAAAAACATCAGGAAGAACGAGATGACGAGTTTCTTGAACCACGACTCATCTCGTCTTTTTTTATGGATATGCAAACTCAGGCCAAACGCGAACAGACTCACCGCGATCGCAATCGTCACCAGCGTCGAGCGGATCGAAACCGGCAGGTAAAGATTAAACAGCCGCACGATCAAGCCGCTGACAATCATAATCAGAAAGGGAATGCCATATCTTCTGGCAAAGCTCATAAACTCACTCCTAACTTCAACGTCCTCTATTATACATGACTTCGACAGAATCTGACAAAGAAAACTTCCCGGGTTTTCGCCTGGTCAGCGCGGCAGGCCGCTCATACCCTGACGATAGAGGAGGAGTGTTATGGCCCATCTGATCTTTCTGAGCCTGCTGGTCAGTCTAGACGGTTTTTTCAGCGGATTTACCTTCCGTCTGAAAAAAATCCGGATCTGCCTGCCGCAGCTGCTTTTAATCTCGCTTTGCCCGCTGATGATCGTCACGGCGGTGATGTTATCCTCGCAGCGCATGACCGCTGGAATTCCAGCCGGCGCAGCCAAGGGATTAGGCTTCGTCTTGTTTTTCTGTCTGGCCTATCTGTCGTTTGCGGACGCGTTAAAAAAGCGCAAATCCAGTCCGCCTTCACTGATTACGATGATTAACAACCCGGCCAGTTCCGATCTGGATCACAACCAGCGGCTGAGCAGCCGCGAAGCGTTGCTTCTGGGTCTGGCCTTAAGCCTGGACAACGCGGTGCTGGGCTTCAGCTTCGCGCTGGATGGCGCGCCGGTGGGATCGACCGCCTTGTGTTTTGCGATCGTCAATTTCCTGCTGGTCATGGCCGGCAATCTCTGCCCGGGACTGCCGTTTATCCGCCGTTTTGAAAAAGGCAGCGAATATCTGCCTTCGCTGCTGTTTCTGATCCTCGCTTTCAGCCGTCTGCTTTAATCCACTTTTCGATCTGATCCAGTGCCCAGTCCAGCGTTTGCCGGTCCGTACAGACTGACAGCCGCACATGCCCCGCGCCGCGTTGGCCAAACAACGTGCCGGGCAAGACCGCGACGCCGGCCTGTTCCGCCAGCTTCAGCGCAAATTGTTCGCTGGTCAAACCGGTGGAGACTATCGACGGGAAGCAGTAGAAGCTGCCTTCAGGCTGAGGACAGGTCAGACCGATTTCATTCAAACGCTGCCAGCTGTGTCCGCTTTGTTCGGCAACGGTCTGCCGCCACGGATCGACGGGCAGCGTCAGCGCGGTGCAGGCAGCCTGCTGCACAAAGCCGGCCACGCCAGAAACCAGGGCTTGATGAGTTTTCAGCAGTGCTTCGCCCCAGCGCCGCGGCGCACTGATCCAGCCCAGCCGCCAGCCGGTCATCGCATACGTCTTGGAAAAGCTGCCGATGAAGATCACGCGGTGACGGCAAGGCCGCAGCGCCTTGAAGTTCAGCGGCTTCCAGCTTAACTGTTCGTAAGCCGCATCGACGATCAGCGCCAGATCATGCTTTTCCGCCAGCGCCGCCAGCTGTGTCCAAGTCGCAGCCGACAGGATCTGACCGGTCGGATTATTCGGACTGGCGACAAGAACTGCCCGCGTCTTCACGCTGACCGCGCGCTCCATTGCCGCAAATTCTGGTTGTCCCTGGGCGTCAAGTGGAAAAAAGACCGGCGTTGCCGACGCTAAGGCGAGGGCGCTGAGCGTACCGGGATAGCCGGGATCCGTCACCAGCACCTCGTCGCCCGGATTCAACAACCCCAGGCAGCAGACTGCCAGCGCTTCCTGGGCCCCGTCGGTGATCAGGATCTGTTCCGGGCGAAACCGCCAGCCCCGCTGCGCTTTTTCCCGTTCTGCCAGCAGCTCGCGCAGTGATTTCAGACCGGCAGCCGGGGGATAGTGCGTCAATCCCTGCCGCAGCGCCGCAGCTGCGGCTTCTCCAATTCGGGGATCCGTACTTTGAACCGGCTCTCCCAGCGTCAGTTCAGCCCGCGGGCCTAAATCGTGCAGCCGCTGGGTCCAGGCCCGGATCGGACTGAGCGGCATTTTTCGTACTTCTTCATGAATTCGCATAATTGCCTCCTTCCTTTTCATTGTATGAAAGGTTCTTTTCAATTCCCCGCAATTCAGTTATAATCAAGACATTCAATAAGGAAAGAAGATGATCCCGATGTCTTTTATGAAACAATCCGCCGATCTGCAGCCGATTGAAGATACCGTCTTCGCCGTCGTTTCGATGGCCAAGCAGGATATCGCCGAGCACGGCGCGGACGCCGTCGTCGACGCGACGATCGGTTCGCTTTACGATGAGCAGGGCAAGCTCGTCGCCTACCAGAACGTATTCGACCACTACAACGCAATTGCCAAAGAAGTCAAGGCCGCCTATGCCGCCAGCTTCACCGGCAATCCTGGCTTCCGGACCCAGGTCCGAAACTGGGTGCTGCAGGATCAGCCGGTGACATTAAACACCTCTGTCATCGCTACCCCGGGCGGCACCGGCGCCGTCAACATGACGATGATCAACGTCCTGGAACCGGGACAAACCGTCGTCCTGCCGGAAATCTGTTGGGGTTCCTACAATTTAATGGCAGCGCAGGCCGGCTTGAAGACCGCCGCCTACGCAATGTTCGACGGCGATCATTTCAACCTGGATTCGTTTGAGAAGGTCTGCCGCCGCGTGATGAGCGAACAGGGACGGCTGCTGGCGGTCGTCAACGATCCCTGCCACAACCCGACCGGCTATTCTATGAGCCTTGCGGAATGGCGGCAGGTGGTTCGTTTTCTCAACGAATTAAGCGAGCAGGGACCGTGTGTGATCCTCAACGATATCGCCTATATCGATTACAGCTACCAGGGAACGCACAGCCGCGATTACCTGAGCACCTTGAATGAATTAAGCGGCAACGTCCTGGCTGTGATCGCCTTCAGCTGTTCCAAGACATTAACCTCCTACGGCCTGCGCTGCGGCGCGGCGCTGATTCTTGGGCAGAACGCGCAGCGTGTGCGCGAAGCCGAGATTGTGTTTGAAAAAACCGCCCGTGCCACCTGGAGCAACATTCCCAACGCCGCGATGGAAAACTTCACCTGGATCACAACCGAAAACCGGGAAGCGTTTGAAGCGGAGAAGCAGATCTACGTCGACCTGCTGAAACAGCGCAGCGGCACGTTTATCCGGGAAGCCGCAGCCTGCGGTCTGGCTCATTACCCTTATAAAGAAGGTTTCTTTGTGACATTGCAGATGCCGGACAATGCGATGCGGGATCAATATCATCAGAAACTGATCGACCATCATATTTACACTGTCAAGGTTAATAAAGGCATCCGCGTCGCAGTTTGTTCGTTAAGCGTCGCCAAGGTGAAGGGGCTGGCCGAACGGATGAAGCAGATCCTGGACTCGCTGCAATAAACCACAGTAAGCTTCGTCACTGATAACTTTAGGAATCGTTTCTGAATCTTAACGAAAGTCACTTATATTTCTGCAATTATTGAATATTAAAACAGGGACAAAACAAAGGTATAAGCTTGTTTTTGTCCCTTTATTATTTGGAAGAATTAAGTTCTCAGTTCATGAATTAAAGTTCCTAAATTACTTCCAATCTCATTTTTTAACAAATTGATATCGACGCAATAAGCTGTTGAATTAATAACCGCAGTATCCACTCTGCGGACGATATCCTCTGCATCATATCGGTATTTCTGATAACTGCCACAACGTTTTTTCAGCTCATTTTCCAAGTATCGAGAACGGCTTGACACTTTTGAATTTTCTTTAATTTTTACTGGGTCTAAATTTTTATGATCAGGAAAATGCAGCAACAGCCAAAACTCAAAGCATGGATTTGTAACATAGAAATCTATTTGTCTTTCTTTGCAAATTTGAACAACCTGATCGTATTGTTCCTCGGAAAAACTCTGCGGATCACGATCGACAATAAGGCAAATTTTATCAAAGCCTTCAGCGTAGGTTAGTTCCTGAATTTGAAGAATTTCAGAAATATGTTTGGCAACATTGATTATTTTTTCCTTTTCTGCAAGTTGTTCTAAAATCTTTATACCCTCAGTCTCCAGATCTTCCATGATGTCCGATAACTTTTTCTGACATTCTTGTGTACAGATGAAAACAAGCGAATTCCAGATACTTTGTTTTTGTACTTTACCGCCAGGAAGTTTATGACGCTCATCATAAAACTCTAAAACACAGTTAAAAAAGGATTCATAAGAATATTTTCCACTTTTCGTTTCATCTAAATTTCGAATAATCCGTTCTAAAATTTTCTTAGGATTGCTCCAGCCTCTTTCATTGTAACTGCGAAGGATCGGAATGAGTTCAATAATCGGATTCAGTCCGAGTTCTGTCTTCAACGCATCGACGGCTTCAAAATAAAGAGCCTCTGTCTTTTCGCCTTCATAGACAAGATAAACCTTCTTTCTTACTTCTGTATCAGATAAAATACGGGAACGTTCCGCAAATTTTTTCTTTTCCCGCATTTCATTTCTCCGTTACTGGAAACACCGTGCTAAATATCGGAACCCCGCCATATCTTCCTTCAAGATACGCTTTATCAACCTTTTGGTCGAAGCGGGTATTATACTCCTCTAAAGAGTAAATATCGCTGTCTCCGCTGTTCTTTTTATCAATAAACCAGACCTCATCCCGGCGCAGTAAATCAAAATCCAATAGGCGGGATTCATGGGTTGTCACAATGAGCTGAATCTTTTTTTCTGCCGCCAGCTGAAGATAGGTTTTAACGAACTGATAGGATAAAGTTGGATGTAGACAGCGGTCTAATTCATCAACGATATACACCTTTCCTTCCTCTGACAACAAGATTTCGAGCAAATCTAAAATCCGGATTGTCCCATCCGATTCCTCCGATAAAGAAAACAGCGTTTTTTTTGAACCATGAGAAAATTGAATGGTTTTACAAAGGATTTCACCTTCCTGATTGAATTCCAATGTGAAGAAATCATGACGGCTGCGCATGACCAGCCCCCATTGCGACTCATCTGGATTAGCGTTCATCTCAGCAGCTTTCTTTTCAAGAGTGGTAAGAAGTTCAGAACGAATTGATTTCGGTATTTCGTCAAAAACTTTTTCCACCGGAACCTCAACCAGTTGAAAATCAGTAATTCCTGTTCCAAAAGCGGAAATAAAGCGGCAGATCTTCTCAACGTTTTCGGTTTGCACCATATAAGAATAATCGGAAATCGGCTGGTCTGGAAAATTGATATCCAGCCGTTGTTCAAACCATTGGTACATTTCCGCAAAAATCATGGCTTCCTTGAATTGATGATACAATCCACGTTTATGCTTATTGAGTACTGACAGCATCAGTACACTGTGGTCATCAGAAATATCGTCCGCATACACCCGCAGTTTATCATACAGGCTGTCAGCTTGGAATTCTTTTGCGAAGGAATAGGTTTTATTCATCAAATCCCGTTCAAAAATCACCTTTTCTCGATTATCCGGCATCAATTCTACCAACCACTCTGATACAAATTGTTGTGTGCTTAAAATAACTTCAAATCCGTAAGCATAATAACGATGATTCAATAAAATTTCGGTTTCAAAATAACTCGCTTTCCCTCTATTTTCCGAATCATTTTTACAATACCATGCTGAGCTGCCTTTCGGAAATCCGTTGACAACCAAAGTCCGCATGCATTGAATCGCCTTAACTAAATTTGATTTTCCCGCGGCATTCGCGCCGTACACAGCCGCAAACTTCAATAATTTCAATTTATCTTCTTCGATCACATGTGTTTTTTTATTTCGGACCTTCCCAGAAATCATTGAAAATTCCTGAGACTGCCCATCATCTCGACTTGAGAAGGATAAGAAGTTCTTTACGTTAAACCGAATTAACATGGCCTATTCTCCTTTACTAATATTAGTATAAGTGATTATTTCTCTTTAATCAAATATTTAAACACTAATTTCTATTATTTTAATTATTCAATATGTGATTTTTTCACTTTTATTTCAATTTTCATCATTATCCGACATCTCAATTTATTCTCAGTAAGGCACACAGCATTCAATTGCGAATTAAATTATTGAATTTATAAATTGATTTTTATTATTTATTTATGAATATTTTTAATTGACAAATTAACACAATCGACATATCATGGAACTAACAAGAGGTGGATATCATGAATGAAACGAAAACGCTGAGGCTCTGGAATAAAAACTTTATCCTGCTGTGGCAGGGCACGCTGTTCTCAACGTTCGGCGATGTGCTTTACAGCATCTGTATCGGATATTGGGTCTATGAGAAAACAGGTTCCACCGCGCTGATGGGACTGTTGACAAGCATCTCCATGTTTGTTGCCATGTTCCTAGGCCCCTTCTGCGGGGCGATCATCGACCGCAGCCACCGCAAATGGATCATCGTCGGCACCGATCTGATCCGCGGCTTAACGATGATCGGATTGGGCTTGATCGCCATGAGCAACCATTTAGAGGTCTGGATGGTGCTGGCCACAGCCTTCATCGCCGCTTTGTGCAATGCGTTCTTTACCCCGGCTTCGATGACCGTCATGACGGATCTGGTGATGCCGAAGGATCTGGTCCGGGCACAGTCCTTGTCCGGCGGAATGCGCTCGCTCGTCGCCATGGTCGGCAAAGGCTTAAGCGGGGCGATCATCGCGTTTCTCGGCGTGCCCTTCGTGATTCTGCTCAACGGGATTTCCTTATTGATCTCCGCGTTCACCGAATGCTTCATCGACGTCCCGCGGGCTCCGAAAACCGGAATGCCGATCAATCTGAAAACACTGTTCGCCGACTTGAAAGACGGCGCGCAGTATGTGCTCAACGACCGCTGCTTCCGCCTGATCGTCATCGTCGCCGTGTCAGCCAACTTCTTCGGTTCAGGCATGGGCGCCGTATTCCTGCCGTTCTGTCTGGGCCGGGGCTTAGACGTCGTGCAGTATGGCTATCTGATGTCGCTGCAGTCGATTTCCGCGCTGCTTGGCACAATTTTCATGGGCATGCTGAACATCAAACCGGAGCTGCGGATTAAACTGATGGTGTTCGGTTTCCCGCTGAGTTCGCTGTTGTTCGCCCTCTGTTATTCGATGCAGACGTTCAATTCCATGGCCTTTACCTTCCTGATCACCTACTTCGTCAGCGCCGTGGCTAACGCGATTCTCAACGCGGCGTTCATGCTGATCATCCCGCGGGAAAAGCGGGCGATGATTTCCGGGTTTATCATGATGGCCTCCAGCGGCGGTCAGGCCTTATCCTCGCTGGCCTTCGGCTTCATCGCTGAATTCGTGGATCTGGGCTTTCTGGGCACCGTTTCCAGTCTGATCTCCATCCTGCCGTTTATCCTGCTGTTTGTCTATCCGGAAATTCAGACCCGCTTCATGCAGGCGGAATTAAGCCCGGAAGTCTGAGCGACAGAATTAAAAATAGAAAACCACCGAAGCGCGCTCTGCCAGCCAGGACAGAAGCCGGTTTCTCCGGTGGTTTTTTTCAGTCTCTTAAAAGATTTGCCGCGCTTTTGGGCGTCCCTGATTTCAGCTAAGCCTGGCTTCACGAATCCTTCCGGCCGTATATACTGGCAAACGGTTTTCGCAGCGTCATATACAGGGCGACGGAAACAAAGACGCAGATCACGGCATTGAAGGCGGTAACGCCGCCGGTCCAGGTCAGGATGATCGCCGCCGCTTCAGCGTTAATGCCCAGGATAAACCGTTTAAACAAATAGCCGATGATCGGATCGAAGATCACATTGAAGCCCAAGCCGGCCGCCGCGCTCACAGCGGCGATTTTCATCGCCTGCCGGGAATCCTCAGCACGGTTCAGTCCCAGCTTCTGTCCCACTTTTCCAGCAAGATAACCAATGCAGAATTTCAGGAAAAACGTCTTCGGCGCCGACGCGACATAGCGCGGATCCAACAGATCGGCAATCGACAACCCGATCGCCCCGGCAACGCCCCCTTCGACCGGTCCCAACAGAAATGCTGACACGACCACAATCGCGTTCGCGACATGAATCGCGACGGAAGAGCCGGCCGCCAGCGGAATATCAATCTTCAAATAACTGAAAACAACGTAATTGATCGCTGCAAAGATCGCGATGAACGCCATTGTCCGCGTCCTCTTTGTCATAAATAAATCCCCCTTTGATTTTTATACCTGCCGCGTGATGCAGCATTCGGCTTTCCCCTTCCTAACAGTCGGCGGAAATCCGGTTTCGCGGCCTTTCTTATTGTAATACGAAACGATCAGGCAGGAAAACTTTTTTATGATTTTTCAGGCTCTTTTATGATGATCGTGTTGTCCGATATGACTTTCCTCCCATGAATTCAAGTTTACAAAACAGACATAAAAAACCCGGACCGTTTTCTATCGGCCGGGTCAAATTGCAATCGTTACTGTTCTTTGTCCGCTTGCGGATGCAGCTCCTGCCAGATCTGCTGCGAACGGATTTGCCACAGCTGGGCATAGTTCTGACATTTCGCGCATAAATGCTCCGCGCTCTCCGGCGATTGCAGATCGGTCGAAACCGCGCCGCTTTGTCTGACCAGCCGCGGCAGGATCTCCGGATTTTCCAGCATCGGGCATGGCCGAAGCATGTTCCCGTTAAACGGCTGATTGTGATAATAGGCTTTAAACAACGGACTTTGCAAGGCTTCCAGCAGCGTGTGCTCGCGGATATTCATGTTGGAATAATGAATGAACACGCACGGGTCGACGTCGCCATTGGCATTGATGTGCAGATAACGCCGGCCCCCGGCAATGCAGCCGCCGACATATTCAGCGTCGTTCTGAAAGTCAATGGTGAAAATCGGTTTCGTCTGGCGGAAATGGCGGATCTGCTGGATCATCCAGGCCCGCTGATCGGGGGACGGCATTAACACCGGCGCCGCTTCATTGCCGACCGGCATGTAATGGAAGAACCAGGCAAACAGCGCGCCATCCTGAATCATCTGATCAAAATACCGCTCGCTGCTGACATCCTGCACATTGGCGCTGGTATAACAGGTCGATACACCGAAAGGCAGCTTATATTGTTTCAGCAGCCGCATCGCTGCGCGGACCGTCGCATAACAGCCTGCGCCCCGGCGGCTGTCGTTGGCTTCCTCAAAGCCTTCCAGCGAGAGGGCCGGCACAAAGTTTTTGACCTCCAGCATCGCTTGACAGAACGCCTCGTCGATCAGCGTACCATTGGTAAACGCCAAGAATTCACAGTCCGGATGTTTCCGGCAAATCGCAAGCAGATCCTCTTTCCGGACCATCGGCTCCCCGCCGGTATAAATAAACATAAACGTGCCCAGCGCCTTGCCCTGGGTGATGATGGAATCGATCTCGGCCACGCTGAGATTCAGCTGATGGCCATACTCCGCCGCCCAGCAGCCGGTGCAATGCAGGTTGCAGGCCGAGGTCGGATCAAGCAGGATCGCCCACGGCACGTTGCAGTCGTTTTCCGCCGAAGCTTCAATCTGACGGGCGCTGCCTTTCAGACTGGCGTTGATGATAAAGTTGGTGAAAAACGTCTTGCGCACGCCGGCGTCCAAGTCATACAGCTTCAACATCAGATCATACCAATGATTCTTCTGTTCGATCACCCCGCGCACCGCTTTGCGCTGGGACACGTACCAGTCATCAGGACAAACCTGATCGACGAGCTTCATCATCTTCGGAATATTCGCTTCCGGATCCCGTTCCAGATAGGCCAGGGCGGTTTTGACAGCCGTTTCCATCGCGGCGGATTTCATTTTTTCCATGGTTTTCATAATATAGCTTCTCCTTTTCCAGCTGCCCCCATTATAGGGGCGCGGAAAAAAGAAACCCAGCGACAGAAGCCGCCGGGTGTAAAACGATCAGACATTTACGCCGGTTTGCCTGGATATTCAGGCGGCAGCAGCGCGCCGTTTTCCGCCAGTGAAATCAAGCGCCGGGTTTCCTCCCTGAGGTCATAGCGCATATCCTGATCCAGCCAGTCCAGCACCGCTCCCAGAAGCAGGCAGCGATAAAAATGCAGGACGGTGCGCAGGGCTTCCGGATCGTAGATGGCGTCCAGCTTCATTTGCCGGGCATACGTATTCAGCGTGTCGCCGATCAAGCCGGTCAAGTGCTGCTGAAACAACTCGCGGCTGGCCGAATGGTAAATATGCAGCGCCGCCTCCCGATGTGCCTGACACCAGGCCAGCGCCTGATCCAGACTATCCAAGAGTGAAAGCGTATCCCGCTGCTCAGGAAGCAAAGCGGCAGCCTGTTGGGCAAAGATCGCTTCAATCAGAGAAGGAATATCCTCAAAGTAATAATAGAACGTGTTCCGGTTCAGTCCGCAGCGCTCGACAATCTGCGCCACTGTGATTTTATTCAACGGCTTTTCCCGGGCCAGCGTCATAAAGTTATCCATGATCCATTGGCGGGTTCTGATCATCCTCATCACCTCGTTCGCATTATACCATGAGTCAAAAACCAAAAGAAATCCCCGATACGACACAACCGGGGATTTGTTTAGCTGAATTTAGAATTTTCTACTTATTGTTCGATCCAGACTTCCGAGAACTCGTTGGTGCCCAGCGTCGTGGATTTTTCCTGGGACAGCGGATGATTATGAATCGTCGCTTTGATCGGATAGCTGTAAATTTCATCCGTTACGATGACCATCGGCAGATCGCGCTTCAGAATCTCCTGAATCTGCTTATAGACTTCCCCGCGCTCCGCTTTGTCCGACACGGCGATGCCCTGTTTTAACAGCTCGTCGATTTCCGGATTGGCATATTTGGAAATGTTCAGCGACCCGTTGGAACCGATGCGGTTCTCAATCGCGTTGGCATCCGGTCCCTGCGAGCCGGAATTCATCGCCATATCAAAGTTGTAATTATCCAGAACCTTCGTCTGGAAGTTGGCGATCTCCGAGATGTTCAGCTTCACTTCGATGCCGATTTCCTTCAGCTGCGCCTGGATGACCGTCGCGGTGTCCTTGAAGTTGCCGCTTTCGAACGTGTCCAGCGTGCAGGTGAAGTAATAGCCGTTTTCATCCTGGGTATAGCCGGCTTCTTCAATCAGCTTCTTCGCCGCTTCCCGATCCATGTCCGGAATCCGCGCCGTTTCGCTCATCGCCCAGTCAAAGACCGGCGTCATGTACGTTTCCGGAACGCTGCCGATGCCCTTGGCCGCCTTGTCAAGAATTTCCTGACGATCTAACGCCATGTCGACGGCCTGACGCACGCGCACATCCGCAAACGGACCTTCCTTCAGGTTGAATGAGAGATAAACGCGGCCGGTAGCGACGTATTGATACACATTGTAATTCGGATCCTGTTTCAGCGCGGCGATTTCCGAAGACGGGGCTTTGCCGAGAATGTCGTCGACTTCGCCGTTCTGCCAAGCCTGGAACGCCGTTGATTCATCCGGAATGATCGAAACGATTAATTCGTCGATATACGGTGCGCCCTTGAAATAATCCTCATTGCGTTCCATGCGGATCGCAACGCTCTTTTCATAGGAAACAAACTTGAACGGGCCGGTGCCGACCGGCTGGAAGTTGGCCGGGTTGGTCGACCAGTCATAGTCCGGCGTATCATAGATATGCTTCGGCATGATGAAGGTGCCCAGCCAGCCGATTGTGGCGACAATCCCGGAATTCGGTTCGGAAAGATGGAACACGACGGTATTTTCATCAGGGCAGGTAATTTCGCTCAGCTGCTTGAAGCTGTTGGACTGATAGCCTTCAGTGCGGATCTTATCGAAGGTCCACTTGACGTCTTCCGAGCTGAACGGCTCGCCGTCATGCCATTTCACGCCTTCATGCAGATGAAACGTCGCGTCAGGCCATCATCGCAGAACTCCCAGCTTTCCGCCAGATCGCCCACCCCCTCGTTGGAAACTGTCTGCTTGACCAGCCGGTTGAAAATATTCTGATAGGTGACCACACCCCAGTCGTCAACTTTTAAATCAGGATTGAAGCTGTACGGATCGCCCGCGCCGCGGACGATGTAGGTTCCCCCGGACACCGGTTCGTCCGACGCAGTCGCCGTTGGTGCGGCACTGCCCTCTCCCTGAACAGCACACGCTGTTAACATGACGGCGCAGACGCCGATGATGAATTTCTTTACCCCGTTTTTCATTTTCATTTTCTCCTTTTCTGAATTTCAATTAACGCTCAATTCAGAAAACCAGTGCTCCGGAAACCCCGGTTTGTTTCACCTGTTTCACGCCCTCATGCCCCCTTTAATCAAACACAAAAAATCCGCCTTCGTTTTAGAAGACGGATTGATCAATCCGTGGTACCACTCCTATTATCCTGCTTTTAAAACAGGATCACTCTGCGGACATCGTCGCCATGGCGAGAATGTCTTCTTCTGTAACGGGAATTCCCGGCGTCCCCTACTCGGCTTATCCTTTCAGCTCGCTGCTAACAGGGCAGTTGTCCCTGGCGTCCGTACTGCCTTGCACCCTCCGGCAGCTCTCTTAAACCCGACATTCCAGTTTCTCATTTCCTGATCTAGGCATTTGTGTTGATGGGATTAGTTTACCGCAGACAGAAAAACTTGTCAATTCCTTTTTCAAACTTTTCTGAAAATTAATCACATGGATTCGTTTTCACTGTTTTGATTTTCAGAAAATTATCATGACTTCCGAAAGATATCAGAAAAGCTTTGATATTGAACCCAAAGAGTTAATCGGCAGCCGGCACGGCGATCAAAAACATCAGATCCCGCTGATTCTCAATTCCCTGATCTTCAAAGAAATCATACATCGTCCAGTTGTAGTAAAACCGTTCAGCACTGTAAACGGTATAGCCATCCTGGTTGTGATCCGTCGTGTCGTAAGGATCGGCAACGATCAAAACATCGTCCTGCGTCGTTTCCGTGCCCAGGGTATCATAGCCGATCACGACCTGCCAGTGTCCGCCCCAGTCATTCCAGGCAACCATCACCGGCGTTCCCGCCTTTAACAGCGTTTCAAACCGTTCCAGCGGAAAAACTTCTGCCAGCTGATCGGCCGGATAATCCAGACTGCTTTCCAGCTTAAAGCCGCCGGTCTGTTCAAAGATCGTGATCATCGATTCCATGTCCGTCGCTTCCGGCGTCAAACCATTGCTTCGCATTTCAGCGAGTGTCCGTTCCGTTTGTTCGCCCAGCAGATCGTAATAATTTAAAACCAACAGCGCGGACACCACCCCGCAGGACCATTCCGACGTCTGCTGCATCGTCTGGAAGTGCGGCAGAATCGTCAGCGACGCCGTGCTTTCCGCATTGTAAAAATCAACTGTGGAGAAATACGGCGAATCCGGATGATCTCCCTGACGTTCAACCGAATCCGCTCCGGCTTCCGGATCCAAATCATCACGGTAAGCCAGTTTCATCTGATCCGTAAAGTTCCCGCCAGATCGGGCTGGCTTATCTTCCGCGGAGGCCGACGGCGAAGGTGCGGCCGAACAGCCCGCAATGAAAAGTAGTGCGCAAAGCACAGTCAATAATTTTTTCATAAAATAATGATTCCCCTTTCAAAATAAAAAACAAAAACAGTTCTTTTCGTTTCTTCAATTTTCTTCCGGTACGCTCCATGCGCTCAGGATAGAAAGACAAGACGATGGCTTTTAGCCGCTTGGTGATTGCGTGTCACAGAACTTCTTTCAAAGCTTCAAGCTTTGGCATCAACAAGGGTAACCCTGTTTTAATTTCGGCGTTTGACCCGGCTGTCCGAGGCCTGTTCTTCGTGGAACATCAGGTCAGGCGGCCAGTTGTTTCCTCCTGGCAATGACGTGGACTTCATCATTCAAAATCAACGGGTGTGATCGTCTGTTTCCCCATCCCTCCTTCGCTTCAATCACGAAAAAATTATATCAAAAAAATTCGTCAGCGCAAGCATAAATTTAATAAAGTGAAATCGTTAGTTTAGTATTACTAAACTAATAAGTGATTTTCCGTTCCTCCGGCATTCTGATCGGCGATCTGCGCGATCTTCCGCTGAAAATGAACGGTTTCCGCGGTTTCCAAGCCAAATGAAAACTGCCGCAAACTCCGGCAGCTTTCTGCTTTTCTATCATTTTTTCATGAACCAGATTCGCAGTCCCAGCTGGGAGATGCCGCAGGGAATCATCCCCGCCTTTAACATCCGCAGTACGGATTCCTGATCAAACCAGGCCGCTTCTTCGACTTCATCCGGATCAATCGTGATGTTCTCCGATTTCGCAGTTCCCGCGTAGACATAAACAAGCTGATCCGACATCCCATTACTCGGATAAAACTGACATAGGAGTTCGGTCATTTGTGTTTCGAGCCCCGTTTCCTCAGCAACCTCGCGGATCGCCGCAGAGCACGGCGTCTCGCCGGATTCCGCTGACCCGGCCGGGATTTCCCAGCCTTCTTTGCCAATCGGATAACGCCAGCTGCGGATTAAAAGAATCTGACCACGCGCGTTTTCCACCACCATTCCGGCTGAAGGGTGCGGATAATGCAGGACCGTGTAGGACAGCTTCCGGCCATCAGGATATTCTGCTTCATCTTGAAAAATCTGAATCCACGGATTTTTCAGGACACTTCTTCGCTTTTTACGAATCAATTTCATTCCCGGTTTTCCCGCGGTTCAGTACAGCTCGATCTGTACGATCTTGCCCAGCTTCTTGAGATTTTCAGCCATCCGTTCAATCATCCGGATTT
>QFCE01001246.1_pt1 | contig 16682 bp, 16 predicted proteins | sample 5346091 | NCBI WGS metagenome assembly QFCE01 (sample SAMN09062252, study PRJNA434731) | Human gut metagenome, whole genome shotgun sequencing project. | isolation source: stool timepoint A chromium assembly | host: Homo sapiens | collected 2015 | reverse complement strand
CTGCTCCTTCAGCTACCTTATACTCTACTCCATCGATTACTCTGTTCTCAAGCTCTGATGCTTTCAGTACTGTTTCTTTTCCTTCTACTACTTTAACTGTCTTGTAATCTTCTGCTACTGTTTTTCCATCTTCAGCATAGAATTTGATGTTAACAGTTACATCTTTGCTTGCTGCTTCTGAAAGTTGCTCGCTTTCTTGCTGTGTTGGTTCTGCTGCATATGCCGGAACACTCTGTGCTACAACTGTAGCAGCCATAATTCCAGCTAAACATGCACGCATTAACTTTTTCCTGTACATTGTTCTTTCCTCCTAAACAATTTATTTTTAATAATATTTGCAATAGTCAGATAATGTACTCTACCCCTTTCATTTATGCATTCATCCTTGCAAGTTCATTTATTACTAGATAGATGGCATTTTTCTCCTATTGTCAGTACTTCAATACTACCATCCTATATGTTCTTTGTCAATCTTGCTCAAGTACATATTGTGCCGCTTTTCATGCTATTTTTGCATATTTCAAGAACTAATTTCGTTTTCTCTACTACCAAATTTCTTTCTACAGCCATACTGAGCAATTGCCATATTCCACCGATAATAAATCGGCAGATATGTTCTGACCCCGCCTAAAACAATGTATGTCTTACGCAGGGTCGGTAATTTCTTTATATACTTTTATTAAGCTAATTTAGCCGGGTTGATTTTCACACCAGGTCCCATTGTAGAAGTAAGTGTTACACTTCTTAAATACTGACCTTTTACAGCTGCCGGTTTAGCTTTCATAAGAGCATCGATAAGCGTCTGGAAGTTGTCCGCTAACTGTTCTTCTGTGAAGGAAGCTTTTCCAATCGGCACATGGATAATGTTTGTTTTATCTAATCTGTACTCAATCTTACCAGCTTTGATATCGTTGATAGCTTTTGTAACGTCCATTGTTACTGTACCAGCTTTCGGGTTTGGCATTAAACCTTTCGGTCCAAGTACACGTCCAAGACGTCCAACAACACCCATCATATCTGGTGTAGCTACAACTACATCATAATCGAACCATCCTTCGTTCTGGATTCTCGGGATCAGGTCTTCTGCTCCTACGTAATCTGCTCCTGCTGCTTTTGCTTCTTCAGCTTTAGCATCTTTAGCAAATACTAAGATACGAACTTTTTTACCTGTTCCGTGTGGAAGAACTACAGCACCACGGATCTGCTGGTCAGCGTGACGTCCGTCACAACCTGTTCTGATATGAGCTTCGATTGTTTCATCAAATTTAGCTACTGCTGATTTTTTCACTAATGCAACTGCTTCGTCTTTATCGTAAAGATTTCCTCTTTCGATTAATTTAGCAGCTTCGATATATTTTTTTCCTCGTTTCATCTTAATAACCTCCTAGTGGTATTATCGGGAGAGCCCCTCCCACGTCTACTGTTCAAACAAAGTGTCTGCGATTACTCTTCTACTTTGACACCCATACTTCTGCATGTTCCTGCTACCATGCTCATAGCAGCTTCTACAGATGCAGCGTTTAAGTCTGGCATTTTTAACTCAGCGATTTCCTGTAACTGAGCTTTTGTAATTGTAGCAACTTTATTCTTGTTCGGAACGCCTGAACCAGATTTGATGTTACAAGCTTTCTTAATAAGAACTGCTGCCGGCGGTGTCTTTGTTATGAAGCTGAAACTTCTGTCATTATATACTGTAATTACAACCGGGATAATTAAATCTCCCTGATCTGCTGTTCTTGCGTTGAACTGTTTTGTAAATTCAACGATGTTTACACCGTGCTGTCCAAGAGCCGGACCAACCGGTGGAGCTGGAGTTGCCTTTCCAGCAGGGATCTGTAATTTAATATAACCTGTTACTTTTTTTGCCATTTTATTGTACCTCCTTGTGGTAATTGCGGGGATGTTCCCTCCCACTTACTGTTACATCTTCTTGACTTCTGCGAAACTGATTTCTACCGGTGTTTCGCGACCAAATAACTCAACATTGATTGTCAGGCTCTGTTTCGGAACATTCATGCTCTGAATTACTCCGACTGTACCTTCCCAGGCACCGCCTGTTACTGTAACTGCATCGCCTTCCGCGAAATCTACTACGATATCCTCTTTCTGGATTCCAAGATTCATCATCTCAGCATCTGTAAGCGGTACCGGTTTCGATCCAGGTCCAACGAAACCTGTCACACCTCTTGTATTTCTTACGACATACCAGGTATCATCATTCATAATCATATGAATCAGGACATATCCAGGAAACATTTTCTTCTGAACCGCTTTCTGAGTGCCTCCGCGCATCTCAACAACGTCCTGCATCGGTACTCGTACCTCAAGGATCTGATCCTCAAGATGACGGTTCTCAATTGTCTTATCAATGTTGGCTTTTACTTTGTTTTCATACCCTGAATAAGTATGAACTACATACCATTTTGCCTCTGACATAAAATCACCTTTCATAATTGCCCTTGTTTATCAGTTTCTTATTTTACTAATAAATCAATTCCGTACTGTGCAATGATATCCACTACTGTGATAACTGCTCCAAGTACTACGGAAACAAAAACAACTGCAGCCGTCTGCTTTCCAAGTGTTTTCTTGTCTGGCCAAACAATTTTCTTAAACTCTGCCTTCAAGCCCTTGAACCAGCTTGTCTTCGGAGCATTGTTTTTTGTTTTTTCGCCCATAACATTCACCTCAGACAACTACTTTGTTTCTTTGTGCATTGTGTGTGATTTACAGAACTTACAATATTTCTTTGTTTCCATACGTTCAGGATGTGCTTTCTTATCCTTCATCATATTGTAGTTACGCTGTTTACATTCTGTACATTCCAATGTGATTCTTGTGCGCACAACTTCCACCTCGCTTCATGTTTAATTTCATGTTTCGTGTTACATGGCAGCTTGCGAGACTGCCCATTTTTAGGCATAAAAAAAAGACCTACTTCCATTCGCTTGTCTAGTATAGCATGGCGAACGGAGGTACGTCAAGTTTTTTTTAAGAAGTACAGATTTCTATAAGTTTCATAATGACAGTTTTATGAACATAGCTTTCTCATTTCCTGAAGAAAGTCTCCTATCTCCTGAGCCGGAAGTGCGATTTCATCGCACAAGAATATGCCCCTACCTTCGCAATCTTCCACAGTTCAGCTTCGTCTTTTCTCTTTTTCATAAAATTAAACATCTGTATCTATTGACATAGAACCGATAAACCATTGGTAAGCAATTAGGTGCTTACCAAAAAACTCCAGAACCATCGGCTCTGGAGTTTTTCTTCTGAAAACTATTCTTTATTTTCTTCTCTTAGCAGTTACGCCCATTCCTACTGCTCCTGCGCAGATTGCAAGACCTGCCAGTGCCAGTGTGATTGGCTCACCTGTCTGAGGAGAAGTTGCACCGTTTGCTGCGGTGTCTTTATCAACAACAAATGCTACCGGAGAAAGCGAAGTAAAGGTTGCTGTGATCGTTCCCTCTCCCGCTTTACTCTCTACTACTTCCCAAGCTCCTTTTGCTGTGTCAAAGTGGAGCACTGCTACTCTTGATTTTGCTGTTACGCCTGCAACTTTAAAAGTAATTGTCACAGGGAACTCTGTTCCTTCCGGTGCGATAACATTCTTAATGTCTGCTACCTGCATGCCTTCTTCAAATGCCACACCTGCGGCTTCCATTACTTCTTTTACTTTGTCAATACTCTTGATTTCCTCTACTGCTTTTGTTTCCTCAGCTGTGAGGTTTGTATCAGAAATATTTTCAATTCTGATTCCAACTTCGTTGCCATTCTTATCTGTCGCTGATTGAATTCCTGAAACAACTCCTGATACGGTTACGCTTGGCGCTGCAAATGCTGTTGTTACTGTTGCTGCTGCAAGCACAACTGCGCTTACCAAAGCCATCAGTTTTTTCCTCATGATAAGTTCCTCCTTTCTTACTTACTCATTTACATATAATAAATACATGCCTATCTGTCAGCAGTTTCTACCGGCCGATAAAACATATTTATTACCATCTCATACAGTTCATCGTCATTTACAATAAACTCATCGTGTTCTTCCCCGGCCTGAACTTCTCCCGGTACTGTGTAGATATCCTCAGATGCCAGTCCATATTCTGCCAGTTCATTTACGTCTTTTGCCGACATGTCCAAAACCATATATGGCTCTAATATGCTAGAAAATGTCTCGTAATAGTTTCCATTCTCTCCCGCTATGGCTCTTACAGCTTTCAAAAGCTCCGGCATGAACTGTGTCTGCCGCTTCATCCGGTCATTATTGCTGCCTGTCTCATCCGTATTGCGGTATCTGATATATTTTTCCGCCTGCTCACCGTTCAGCGTTACCGTTGTTCCCGCTGTAAATGCCGGATCAATCACAGTATAATCTTCCGGAAGCGTCAGTGTAACACCGCCTACGGCATCTGTAATGGTGCGGATTCCTTCCATGTTCATGGCAATGGTTCCATCGATCGGAAGCTCGTAGAACAGCCTTGATACTGCTTTCTTCATAGCCCAGTTACTGCTCTGGCCGCCATTGGCGTAAGCATACTGGGTTGCGATCTGTTTGCGGATCGTATTGGAATAATTCCCCGACACATCGTAAAGATCTACGTCAGTCATCGTATCTCTGGAAACCTGGATTACTTTCGCGGTTTTAGAAGTACGGTCCATAGATACAAGGAGAATACAGTCTGCCTGTCCCGCCGTTCCCGGCGTCTCCTGCTCTGTCAGCATATCTGTCTTATCAATTCCTACGAAAAGAATATTTTTCAGATCAGAATTATATTCATATTCTTTGCCCTGATATAACACGGTATTGCTCAGATCTTGCGCCGGAACCGAAGTTTCCTCTGTCTTCTTCTGATCCAGTGTAGTCCAAAGCCAATATCCTGCGATTAACAGTACTGCCACACAGATCCCTGCAAAAATGATTTTCCATGTCTTATTATTTTTCATCAATCAGCACTGCCTCCACAAGAAATCTCTGCTGTTCATTGCCCGTGCAAGTAGACAAAGTTAAGATTCTGTCCTCAGTTGTCACTGGGCGTTCCTTATTAATATAGGTGTTCATATTCCGCATCTGGGAGAGGGAATCAAGAAACGCCTGATAATCCTCTGTATTGTTGAAATCATAGGAAATCAACAAATGTCTATCATCATATGTCACTGCACCAAACACTTCATATGTATAAATATGCTCTGGCGTATAAATATAAATCTGCTTATGCTCTTCCATGTAAGTGCTATCGGCATAATACTTCAAACCGCCAAACATGGATTTGTCTCGCATATTATGTCCATACACAACGGTATTCTTATCTTGAAATGTCGTCGTGTTCAGATTCTCTGTGTAAATGGAGCCCGGAAGTCCCTCTGCCCCTTCAATAGTATGATCCAGATAGTATTCCCGGTCACTGGCGCTCTGGACAATCGGGTAGTTCACTTCCGTTCCCGGAATCTCAATCCAGGCATAAATGTCAGGATTCATTGCCTGCAGTTCCTGAAAGTTGACCGGAATCTCTACCGGTTCCAGAACTACTTTTGGCTCCTCGGTCGGCTCTTTCTTTGGAAGCTCTTTCTTCTCTTCCTGAACCTTTTCGTAAATGTCTTGATTGTCCTTCTGCTTCAGAAGATAGCTGCCTCCTACTGCAAAACCTCCTACAACCAGAAGCAGGCAAATCCAGAAAAGTATTTTATTTTTCTTCATTCACACCACTCTCTGTATTCACGCTGCTCTCTGTCCGCTGTCTGCGTGAAGCCTTCTCCATCGGAATCACAACAAGCGTCTTCAATCCAAGTACACGCTCAATATCCTCTTCTGTACGGATATTGTCATTCATAAGATGTTTCAATACAATACATCCTGCAACAAGTACAAATCCAACAAGACAGCCAAGAATGGTATTCTTCTTTGTATTCGGTCCAATCGGCGCTGTTGATACTTCCGCTTTCTCCATAATAGACGGCGGATCTGTCTTCGTAATCTCTGAAATTCTTGTTACCGCCTCTTCTGCCACCGCATTAGCCACATCGCAGGCATCTTCCGGATCTTCTGCCACCGTTGTCAGCGTCAACATACGTGTCGCCGTATTAGAAACTGACAGCATCCCCATGATCTGTCCTCTTGTAAAGCTCTTCCCGTTCTCTCGCTTTAATCGCTCCATCGCTCTGTCAACAACGGTCTTACTCGTCACAATCTTTCCAAAGTCTTCCGCTAACGCACTTCCTAACTGCAAGTCTGCCATAGAGCTAATCGTCACCGTGGAAGATACCATATAGAGGGTAGCGCTGGACTGATAAGTTGGCGTAATCAACTGCCATGTCACAACAAAAGCTACTACGCCTCCGACAACAACTCCTATCAATAACAGCCACCATTTCTTTAACAGGGCGTACATTAAGGCAAGGAGATCAATCTCGCCGCCGTCCATCTCTCTTCTATTCTCTTCATTCATCATCTTTCCTGTACCCACCTATTTCTTCCTCTTTTCATCCTCATAGTAGTTCTTCTGATAGTAATTTCTGTAGTTCTTTGCATAATAAGAACCACGTCCAATTTCTACCTTATTGAGCACCACCCCAAGAATGTTCGGATTCGCTGTCCGCATCTGCTCCACTGCCCGGCGTGCTTCCATTCTGGATGCCCGATCTTCTGCAAGGACAAGAATGGAGCCATCGCAGTGCTTAGCAATGACAGCCGCATCTACTACACTGCCAATCGGCGGTGTATCAATAATGATGTACTCAAACGTGTTTCGTACCGCTGCAATCAGTGTTTCGAAGCGATTATTCCCAAGCAGCTCTGTCGGATTCACCGGAAATACTCCTGTCGGAATCATATATAGATTGTGGATGTCTGTGGAATAGACAACCTCCTGTACTCCGGCATGTCCGGAAAGGAAGTGACTTAATCCCTGTTCCATTCCCTTAGCATCCAAGCGATTGACAAGGACAGACTTTCTCATATCTGCATCGATAAGTAATGTCTTATATCCCGCGTCAACAAAGGTCTTTGCCATCTGAAAGGATACCGTTGTCTTTCCGTCTCCCGGCAGACAGCTTGTCACTACAATGACCCGGTTCTCAATCCCTGTAAACTCGATATTCGTTCGCAGGGTACGATATGCTTCACGGATACGCGTGCTTCTCTCTAATTTATTATTAATAACGATACGATTCACAATTATCCTCCTGATTTCTTCTTTCTTATTACATAATTCCCCTATTTTCACATCTTTTAAACTATCATACTTTCCCACAGTTCGCAAGGCAAATGTAAGAATTGGTAACTATCTCCTATAGATAGGTCTGCAAAATGCGGTTCATCTCATCAAATTGCTCTTCCATCTCTTCCACAAGGCGGAACTGGGTTCTGGCACGAACGAGATTGTGCTCCGGATATGCGGTCTTGAAATACACATCTCCCTGGAGGAAGTCTGCCAGGAACCGCATACCACATTCTAATGTCATCAGTCTTGCTCCCCATGGAAGGCTTGCAATCTCTTCCGGCGTCAGAACGTCCTTGGCTGTCTCAAGATACCCTTTGACATACATTTCATAAAGGTTGATATCAAAATGTACTTTCTCCAGATCTTTCTCATCTTCCTCTGCAGTTGACGCACCAAACCGGATGGAATCTCCAAAATCATTGGCTGCAAGTCCCGGCATGATTGTATCCAGATCGATAATACATAACCCTTTTCCTGTATCTGCATCGAAAAGAATGTTGTTCAGTTTCGTATCATTGTGAGTTACCCGAAGCGGAAGCAATCCTTCTCCCAGCTGCTGCATGAGCACGCCGCAGTCATTTTCACGCTTTAATGCAAAATCAATCTCCGGACGACAATAACGAGCTCTGTTCTTCACGTCTTTTCTCTGAGCATCGTCAAAATCCCGGAACCGTTTCACTGTATCATGGAACTGCGGAATGGTCTCATAGAGACTTTCTGCCGGATAATCTCCCAACTGTTTCAGGAAATGCCCAAAACTTAGTGCTGACTGATAGAACTGTTCCGGCCTTTCTACTTGCTGATAGCAGACGGAATTCGGAACATAATGAAGGCAGCGCCATGGCTGTCCATTATCATCTTCAAAATAGCTTTCTCCGTCTTTCGTCTTAATATAGGATAAAGTCTCCCGATCTAAGTCTCCGCCGTCCTGACGGATGACATTTCTCAAATACTCCGTTACTCCAAAAATATTGTCCATGACCTGATCCGGATTCTTAAACACATTTGTATTGATCCGCTGGAGCACATAGCGCGGTACGTCCTGTCCATTCTGCTCCGGCATATATACTGCATAAGTCTCATTAATGTGTCCTTCTCCAAACGGCTTCACATAACTGCAGTTCGTTCCAAATCCGAAAGCATAGACCGCATCTTCCAGACTGCGGCTGTCAGCACCCTCAATCTTTCTTCTCGTAGAGAAAATCACTTCTCCTGCTTCCACCTTGTGACCTGCTTCAATAGTACAGTTAGCTTTCACAACACTTCCAAGTCCAACATGAGCCCCTTTCTCGACAACAGAATCATGATCTACAACAGCTCCGCTATTGATTAAGGCAGCTTTTCCGATTCTCGTATGGGTATTCACAACCGCTCTCTGCATAATGAAGCATCCCGGTTCAAGCACTGCGCTAGGACTTACGATAGCTGACGGATGTATGATGACCGGCACTTCATATCCTTCCTCCAACAGCTTCTCTGTCCAGAACAGGCGTGTCTTATTGTTACCAAAAGCAGCTACCGCAGCCGGATATTCGGAATGCTTTAACACATAATCACAGCACATTCCAATAACGTCCTCTGCCTTCGCTGCGTCATCTAAAAATACTACTTTCTCATACCCAATGGCTAAGGCAGTCTCCTTCACCATCTGTCCGAAACCACCTGCACCAAGAATTAATAAACTTTTCATCTTTTGTTCACTCCTTTTGAATCAAAATTATATTTCGGTTATTAAATTATAATTAACTTTATGTTTCATTGTATTTTATTATTTTGCCATTTTCAAAATTAGTTTCTACCCCATATTCTTATGTAATTTCTTTGCTTTGCAAAATAGCTTTTAAAATTTTTTCAATATATTACTCTCGTTTACTGTTCTCCACACACTTTAGAAATAGCAAATGCTCCTAGCTTTTGTATGTCCTCATATGTATCTCCAATTAATAATTTCCATACATAGAAGCTATATACTCTGACTCCATTTCTGCCCTATATTCTGCGTTAATCTCATCAATATAGTCATTACGTCTATTAAGCTCATTTCCAATACTATCAATTGAATAAATCAAACTCTCCATAAATTCTGCAATATTCATAAAATCCAATGTTGTTTTTTTATTAAAATAAAGATCCATATCTTTTGTACAAGGATATCGAAATCTACTTGCAGTCCCATCAAATCCTTGTAGTTTATCACATGCAATCGTAATATCATTAAAATAAATTGTATAGGAACATTCTTCACCCCAAAATGTACCTATCCATTTTCTTAACTGATTCCATAATCCTGAAATACTGTGCTTTTTCTTGTTTAATATTTTGCATCTCTGCTGAAAATCTTCTCCTACTTCTTCAAACCACGCCTCTTTAATGGCAAGTTCCACTGCATTCCTATATAAATAACACATCGGCATGAATAACTCTGACGCCTTAGTGATTTCTCCAAAATCAAATAAATTCTTCATTTGATTTCTTATATATGCCGCAGTTTCGAGAAAGCCATTAACATATGGATAAAAATCATTTTTTGCATAACCAACCACAGACTGTCCATAATAGCATCCACCCATTTCAATAAAAACTGGTTTCAATTTTTTCCACTCTACAGCTAATTCATTGCTCTTATTAAACCATAGATTAAGAATTTCGAATGCTGCCTCACATTTATTTGCAAAAAGAACAAGATTGATATGTGTTTGCTTTTCAAACACTTTCTGCATGCTAAACTGTGGTTCTTCAGATAAACTACCTGGCGCTCTAATAATATGATACGGATATCTAAAAGAATCCGATTCTTTATCTATTTGAGATGCATCAGCAAAATATTTTTTAAGCCACTCTATTTCCTCTTCCGCTCTCTGACCATTTTCAAGTTTTAAAACTTCATCAAGTATTTTTGCCAAGTCGTGAAATGTATCTTTTGCAAAATTAATTCTGCTAATTTTATCTGGAAGATTTCTAAATGCTAACGCCTTTAATATCAATTCTATGCTATGTCGATATGAAAAAGCAAGCGGAAAAAAGTAACTATCCAATGAATCTATTTCAAATCTATCCTCTTCTAAAAGATATGATGCAATATGATGGGCTGCATCATGAAAGTTCATTGAATATTCATAAAAAGATTGTGGTAAATCGGTGAATGGAACAATACCTATCTTATACTTGTAGTTCACATCTGTTATTTTTCTATTCTTATCTAATTGAACATTTAACCTAAATTCTGAATACACGAATCATCATCTCCTTATATAAACTTAGTCAATCCATTACTCAAGTATATTGATTATTCCGCGGTTCAGATTCCACCAATCCGCACTATGATTCCGCTAGGGTTTATCTCATATGTAAAAGTAATCCGGCTTCCACCCTCAGTGATTGGTTTCACCTCGGATTATTCACTCTGTTTTTATAAAACTGCAACGGTATTACCTCTCCGGAATCTACCTTCGTTCCTTCCGGTAAATGATTTTCTCCCTTTACAATTGCACCCGGAGCTAAATGACATCCTTCCTCTAAAATACAATCATGATCTACCATTGCTCCTATATTTATGATACAAGCTTTCTTTACTCTCGTTCCCGTATTAACAATTGCATAGGGCATAATCACACAGCCATCTGCAATCTCAGCAAGCGGACTGATATAAGCAAGGGGATGAATAATTTTTGCAAGAAGAATCCCTGCTTTCAAAAGTCGATTTTCCCATTCTATCCGTACTTCATTGTTTCCAAAAGCAGGGTACATCTCTGTATCTGCATCTTTGAATCGGAGATAATCATCACCGCTTCCAATTACATCGTTTTTCTCAGCGTGATCATCTAGAAAATATATCTGGTCATATCTTCCTGTCTGCCTTGCTATATCTGCCACTACCTGACCATGCCCACCAGCACCTAAAATAATTAATCGCATTCTTTTCTCCATAATTCTAATTCTTTATATATATCCCCTATATAAAATTTAATTTTATTGTGTACTTCTGAATGTTTCGCCTGATATCTCTAATGCATATTACACTGTTGCTTTTGAAAAGGATCCAAGTCAAACTGAAATAGTAGATGCCAAACCGTCAATTCCACGTCGTAAGTCGGTATACCCCGTAGCAATAAAAATTTTTTTCAAATCCAACAGCATCATTAAGCATGGAGACGACCTCTAACCTTATTTAGAATCTCTTCCGTAGCTGTGTTTGCTATTTCAATTGAAACAGAACCTCTTCGGATAATAGCATCCAGTTTAAAAGGACTAGCAGATGAACTTGCTTGATCAGTCATTTTAATTTCAATGAAATCTGTAGTTATTGGAGTTGAATTCTCTTTGACAGCAGGCGATAAGGTGTTCTCTAATGTAGTGAGGTATGCTTCCTCTAGAAGAATTCGTTGCCAGTAAAAAAATGATTTATCTGAAGTACCATGCTCTCGACACTAAGTCGTTTTGGGCATTCCACTAGCAAGACATTCTTTGATAATATTTCTCCATTGTTCACACCGAACTTTATGAGTTATTTTATCCTCGAGATTATCCTCCTCTAAAAAACCTTAGATTTTTTTAAGTAATTATCTCATGAAAACTAGCAAAAATCTTGGTACCTACTATTTAGCTTTTACCTATTGGATGTCCTCATATATAATTTGTTACTTTATTTGCTTGTTGCAAAACGTTCCATCAAACTATCAAATTTTTGACAAATAACTTTAACTCTCAAAATCTCAAACAATTTAATTCTCATAATTTCAATTAACGAACAAATTGCATAAATGCCAATAGCAGATATGAATACTCCTGCCGTTAATACAAATGGATTCGATTGAGCTAAAGAACTAAAAGCGTCTACTATCAGATGATTACGTATGAGTGGATTTTCATGAATGATATATACCCCCAAAGTTGCTGGCGACAATATTGATATGATTTTCTGCATAGAATGAGATTTAAATTTTGTATTTGCAAACAAACAAAGCAACGCTACCGCATTTACGATAATAAAAGGGGATAAGTATGAAATAAAATTCCCGCCTTCAACTATTCGTCCAGATATTTTATAAATAACATTCACAATTGCAAATTTACTCAACAATGTCAATATTGTTGACACAAGAAAAATTATCAATGCTCGTTTTCGTGTTATCAATTTAGGAATATTGTATTTCTGAATATATCCACCGGCTAAATAAAGAATTAGCAGCCATGCCATACTATATCCACCGGCAAATCCGTAGGGGGACTGTTGTAATATACAAGGCAATAAACAAAAAAATATCAATACTAGAATCAAAAACAATTCCATTGCTTTTCTACTTGTTCGTTCTAAAATTATATTCATAAATGGGATAAATATAAACATTCCTACATATGAAGTTATATACCAATATGGTCGTGTAGTAATTGGAAAAATAGCTTGCATCCATGCTATTAATCCAGTTGTCTCAGGCATATAAAATTCAAAAATCATTGTAATTCCTAAAGTATAAAATACAACTTGAAACCACAAACTTAATATTCTTGACCAACGAAATTTTGAAATCACACCAACGTATCCACTAATAAGGGCAAAACAGTTTACTGCACAAAATGCAATCACTTCCCAAAACCAGGATGTTACATATTGTCCAGACATCCATCTTGTGTGATCTAAAATTCCTCCGCGGCCCAACACATGCAATATAACTACCATGAACATAGATAATATTCTCAAAAAATCAATTCCTAATTCTCGTGAATTTGTTAATTCTGTTTGTCCAACCATATATATGTATCCCTTCATTATCATATACGATTCTGAAAATCAATAAGTTTGTGAGCCTTTTACATCTACATCTTTTTTTCTTGTCTAGTTATCTGTTCAAAAGTCTGTCTACTTAACTTTTACTCATACTATCTCTCCTTAGTCTTAGGATAAGTTATTTCAAATATCCTTATCTTACTTTTCTTTTTATCGTATCAACCACCATACCTTTTATCAGCTGAAAACTACTCCAATCAAAAATTGAATCTACAATTATAAATCCCGCCATACAGACAATACCAACCCAAATTGCATTGAAAAACCACTGAATATAACTTGTAATCGAACCTAGTACTGCATTGATTCCAACCGTTAATAAGATCATTGTAATTAAATTCACTGCCCATCTACGATATGTTTTCCACGGTTTTCTTCCTAAAATATTCCAATTTGCATAGATAATAACGTCGTTCGTTCTATAAAACAATGCTGCGATTGTTCCAATTAAGACACCATAAATTCCAAAATAATACACCATTATCAATGAGACCGTTAAATTGATGATGCTTTCTAAAACAGATCTCCACTGTGTTTGTTTGAAATGCCCTGCGAAATTAATAATCTGACTTGATGTTCGTCTCGCATACATCAAAACATTTAATGCCACAAACAAATACGGTAAAATTGGATCCACATAATTAATATCTGTAATCCCTGAAGAATATAATGTAATAAAAGATGGAAACATAATCAATGTAATTGTAAAAAATCCAAACGAAATTCCCAGATAATAAGTTTCGTATACTTCTTGCAATTTCATAAAATAATTTTTATCCGAATTAAAAGCTTGTCCTAATATAAATTCCACACTACTGCAAAGAGTATCGATCACACTTGATACACAATTGAAAATCATGCTGTACAGTGAATACACACTGACTACTTTTAACCCACAAAAGTACGTTAAAATCAATACATCCGTATTATTAAAGATTAATCCTGAAATTTGATGTATAATTACAAACTTACTTTGGCTAAGTGCTTGATAATCAGGATCTGCTTGCCAATTTAACCATTTATAATTTTTTCGTACATACCAGGTTAAGTAAAGCATCTGCGCTAAATTAATGATAAAATATGCTATCTGCACGGCAATGATATCAAAACCAGACAAGATCAAAATAATTTGGATAAAATGTGTCAAAACATTGACGATCGTTGCAATATTCGTCGTGACGTAACTTCTTCCATCTACTCGCAATAAAATAGTAAGTTTCCCTTGAAAGAAATACTTAATAACACCTGCAGATCCTTGTAGAAGAATGATTGCCGCAACCATCCAATATTCTAATTCAACTTTAATTACGATAGGGTACAAAAATGCTAATAAAACAACTGCAACTCCATAAAAGAAACCTGTTTTTTTGAAATACCGATCGGTTGCCACCATAATCTGTGATGCTTTTTCTTTATCATCCTTTGCAATCGGTTCGTACATTGCCTGCAATGCTGCAGTTCCAATTCCAGCTTCCAAAAGTGCTACATATACAAATATTTGCTTGACGGAAGAAAGTAATCCATTCACCTCTGAACCATAACTAACAATCAATAATTTAGGAATAACAATTCCCAATAAAAGGATAACAACCTGCGAAATCAAACCTGTTATAAATATATTTATACTCTTTTTCTTTTTGTTCACTATACATAGCCCCTTCCTTATATTACATTTTCCTTTACATATTTCTTATATGGTAATTCTAAATTCACATACCGATAATGTGGGGCTACCTGTTTTTCTTTTGGCTCACGAAAATCTGTCCTATCATAGCGGGTTTGCAAATATTCAACGTAATCACGTACCACCATATATTTTTTCCCTTCAAACTCTATTTTAGAATAGTTTTCAAATATGTCAGGGCTATATGGCTTCGTATTACAATACGCTCCAAATAATTCTGCATAAGAATATACGGTTGTTTTTTCTCCTATTTTCTCTACTTGTTTCTGAAAAAATCTCAAAAATTTTCTTTTATCCTTCAACACCGTAGATAAAATAAAATTTCGAATTTTTGTTTTTATAGAATGATCCTCTAATTTACCAATCATAACTACCTGAGATATCTTCCATAAAAATACTTCCCATTTGAAACGATTATCTCTTGGAATTTTATCATAGACAGTAATGTCCAAAAACACTCCAGAAACTGTTCCATCTTGCTGTACAACCGTAGTACTATCATCCATAATTTTAGTAAAAGTAGATTCAAAATCATTCGTTAATTGATAATTATGTACCGAATAACCTTTTGGTAATGACTCTGAAATAATTTTTACAAATTTATTATAATTTTTTCTTGTCATCATCAAATCTACATCATCATCCCAAGGCAAACATCCCTTGTATAAATACGCTCCAACAACGCTTCCTCCGCATAGTGAATATTGAATTTGATTTTTTTCACAGATCTCATCTACAATATCTAATATTTCCAAACATTTTAATTGGATTTTACGAATTTCTTTTTCCATTTAGCTTCCCTCTCATATTTTTATCTTATTTATAAGATAAACTGCTGGTATTTCGGCTAATAAAACGGTACGATATTATAAAAATAGTTAGTAACCCTTCCGTATAATCTGGCCATAAAACTCGTTCCGTTTTCTCTATAATTTATAACACACCTAATCCATTAAAAGATAATATATTCTTGTCTTCCAATAAATCTCTTTGTTAAACAGTGCCTTTTTCGCATTTTGTTTAATAAATTTTTTCATTTCTTTTAAACGATTTACGATTTTCTCTTTTTCTTCTTCTTGAACACCATCGATTTTGTGTTTGGCTTCATTATACTTTAAAGTACATACATCCAATAAAAATGCTTGACTATGATTTTTTAAATCCGGATAACATGATACAGTATCTTGATACATTTTATCATGTGCCTTAAACGAATCTGCTAAACTTTCAATATTCAATCCACCATGTGTCGCACTGCCTTGGCGTACCAAATTCTTGTAAAGAGGCTGATGTACAATTACAGCACTATTTACCAATTTGAGATATTCCGTTAGAAACATTACATCTTCCGATGAGTGTAGCCCCTCAATAAAGTTCATTCCTAAAAGAAAATCCGCTTTAAATAATTTATTAACAACTCCATGCCGTAAAGTCGGTGGCATATCTGACATACGTTTCATCAATTCTCTTTGATCAATTATTTCATCAGAAGCTATCCTATATTTTCTTTTCTCATCAACATGATACTCTTCATCATAGTAATCATATCCACAAACCACCAGTTCTGCTTCTGATGTTTCCATAGCCTGTACCATTTTTTCATACATATCCAGTGCAATAAAATCATCTGGATCAACAAATCCTATATACTGACCCTTCGCTTTTTTTAATCCAGCATTCCTCGCTGCAGATACACCACTATTCTTTTGATGAATAACAACAATATGTTGATCTTTTGCTGCATACTCATCGCAAATTTCCGGACACTTATCCGGTGACCCGTCATCTACGAGAATCAATTCAAAGTCAGAATATGTTTGATTTAAAATGCTCTCAATACACTTTGGCAAAAATTTTTCCACCTTATAAATCGGCACAATAATACTAATCATTTTTCTCTTGTATGATAATTAGGAAGTTAATTATCACATGTTTCCTTTCTTTTAATATCGTGGTTCAATACATTCAGATACTGTGGACTTTTGATTTTTCCCTGTAG
>QFCE01001032.1_pt1 | contig 16753 bp, 18 predicted proteins | sample 5346091 | NCBI WGS metagenome assembly QFCE01 (sample SAMN09062252, study PRJNA434731) | Human gut metagenome, whole genome shotgun sequencing project. | isolation source: stool timepoint A chromium assembly | host: Homo sapiens | collected 2015 | reverse complement strand
GACGAAGTCCGCGACATGAGCGATGATGATCTTTTGGATATGGATTATTTCTTACACGAATTTGATGATCTGGATGATGACGATTTCGGCGAAGAAGGTTTTTATATCTTCTAAACTCAAACCGTCTATTTCCTTTGCCCGCCTTTGTGCGGGCTATTTTCATTCAAAAGTCCGACGGAAGTCGAACTTTCCTATAAAGTAAAAAAGGCAACCGGACTGGCTGCCTTTTTTGGAGAAGGTATTTCTTCTTATGGGGTGTAGCAAAAACTATATAATGTATTGGGGGGTTTTTACGATGTATATAATACCATGGGGCAAGAAGAAAGTGTGCACAAAGTTCACAAATTTGCGCACACTTTTTTGTATAGTTTATACAGTTTCTGTCGTTTTCTCCCGGGCTTCCAGGGAAAATAATTCTTCAAATTCTTCTCTGTGCACCTTTTCCTGCTCCATCAGAAGCTTCGCGCAGGCATGCAGCACTTCCTTGTGCTTCAGGATGATCTCCCTCGCACGGTCATGACATTCCCCGATGATGCGGTGGATTTCGCTGTCAATGGCCTTCGCCACTTCCTCACTGTAGCTTCTGGTATGCGCCAGGTCTCTTCCGATAAACACCTCGTCCCCGTCGTCTCCATAGGAAATCAGGCCGATCTTCTCGGACATTCCATACTGCATCACCATGGCTCTGGCCGTAGAGGTGGCCCGCTTGATGTCATTGGATGCCCCTGTGGTAATGTCCTCAAAAATGATCTCTTCCGCCACACGGCCGCCCAGAAGGGTCATGATATCCTGAAGCATTTTTCCTCTGGTATTGAACATTTCGTCCTGCTCCGGCAGCGGCATGGTGTAGCCTGCTGCGCCGATTCCGGTAGGAATGATGGAAATGGTGTACACCGGCTCCATATCCGGCAGCACATGGAAGAGGATCGCGTGTCCCGCTTCGTGGTAAGCTGTGATCTTCTTTTCCTTCTCGGAGATCACACGGCTCTTCTTTTCCGCGCCGATCCCGACCTTGATAAAGGCGCTCTTGATATCCTGCTGCATTACGTAAGCGCGGCCTTCTTTCGCCGCCATGATCGCGGACTCATTGAGCAGGTTCTCCAGATCCGCCCCAGTAAAGCCTGCGGTTGTGCGGGCGATCTGCTCCAGATCCACATCCTCGCCCAAAGGCTTATCCTTCGCGTGCACCCGGAGGATCTCTTCTCTTCCCTTCACATCCGGACGCCCAACTGCCACCTTGCGGTCAAAACGGCCGGGGCGCAGGATTGCCGGGTCCAGAATGTCTACACGGTTGGTCGCCGCCATGACAATGATCCCTTCATTTACCCCGAAACCGTCCATCTCCACAAGGAGCTGGTTCAGGGTCTGCTCTCTCTCGTCATGTCCGCCGCCCATGCCGGTGCCTCTCTGTCTGGCAACCGCGTCGATCTCGTCAATAAAAATAATACAGGGTGCATGGCGTTTTCCATCCTCAAACAGATCCCGCACGCGGGAAGCGCCCACGCCCACAAACATTTCCACAAAGTCAGAGCCGGAAATAGAGAAAAAGGGAACGCCCGCTTCTCCCGCCACGGCCTTGGCGAGAAGCGTCTTACCGGTACCCGGAGGTCCCACCAAAAGCACACCCTTGGGAATTCTCGCCCCAACCTTTGTGTATTTCTGCGGCGCCTTGAGAAAATCCACAACCTCTGCCAGATCCTCTTTCTCTTCCGCAAGTCCCGCCACATTGTTGAATGTGATCTTACAGTCCTCCGGCGAAGACATCCGCGCGCGGCTTTTGCCGAAATTCATCATCTTGGCATTTCCGCCGCCTCCGGACATCTGGCGGTTCATCATCATAATAACAAAGATTATCAGTCCGCCGGTAAGAAGCACCGGCAGCAGCGTTGTCAGAATCGTATTCTGCTTCGGCACGTCCGCCACCGTTACCGGAACACCTGCTTCTTTCAGAAGCTGCTCCGGCTCCTTCACATCTGTCACATATACCCGTTTCTGCCCTTCATCCAGCATATTCAAGGACACATAACCGGTGGGCACCTCGCTGTTCTGATGGATCACAGCTTCCACTACCTGGTCATGCTCCAAAGCCTGTTCCATCTGCTCCATGGTAAAGTTGCTCTGGTTTTCCACCTGTTCATTCAAATACAGGTAGCCCGCCACAAGCGCTACAATAAGAACAAGATACAGGCCGATTCTACTTGGCTGCTTATTCACTGAAATAAATCTCCTTTCACTCTGTCTCGAATTCTACCACACCAATATATGGGAGATTTCTGTATTTCTGCGCGTAGTCCAGACCATAGCCCACCACAAACTCATCGGGAATGTTGAAGCAGCAATAGTCCACAGAAACATCTGTCACGCGGCGCTCCGGCTTGTCCAGAAGCGTGCAGAGCCTTACGCTGTTGGGATTGCGGGATTTGAGGATGTCCAGAAGATAGCTCAGGGTTCTGCCGGAGTCGATAATATCCTCCACAACAAGAACCTCCTTGCCTTCCAGAGGCTGATCCAGATCCTTCACGATTTTTACCACGCCGCTTGACTTTGTGTCATCTCCGTAACTGGACACGGACATGAAGTCCAGCGATACCGGAACCTTCACGCGTTTTGCCAGTTCACACATAAAAAATACGCCGCCCTTAAGGACACAGATCATGTGTACCTCACGGCCTTCATAATCCCGGTTGATCTTATCCGCGATTTCCTGGATGCGGGCATCAACCTCCTGCTCCGTCAGAAGCACTCTGATTCTCTCACTCATAACATGTTCCTCCTTGGTAGTGTACCGCCAGTATCCTGACGGTTTCTGGGGTAATTTTGTATCTTTCATTCATGCGTCCGCCCACCATCCACAAAACCTCGCTGCCGGATGCCAGAAGCGGGCAGGTATCTCTTTTGTCTCCGGGAATCTTGTCGTCGATCATGATCCGGGACAGCTTTTTTTTGCTGCCTCTTCTGTCGATCACCATGTAATCCCCCTGGCGTCTGGTACGGATGCACAGATTATTTACTATTTTATCATAATCAAACCATTTCGTATACGCTTTTTCTTCAATCTTCTCTCCCTGATACAAAAATATCTCACAGGAAAAGCTTCCAAGACTCCCGGCGCACCTTCCCGGCACGGGAAGCTCCATGTGCCGCATCCCCTCCGCCGCTTCTTTTGGATTTTCCTTTGCAAGGGAAACGCCTTCGTAAACTCTCCGCGCGCAAATCCCCTTGGGAAGGCAGACGCTGCGCCCCGGCTGCTTCTCTCTCAGCGCCCTGGTATCTCTGACGTGAAGCGCCGTAAAATCTTTCTTCTGCCCGGAAAGCCGGTAAAAGGCCTCCAAAATGGCATAGGAGGTCAGCACCTCCTCCGCCTTCCAGAACCTCTCATCCAGAAGGTAGCTTCCGTCCTCCCTGCGCGTCTTTTCCAGAAGCGCTTCTCCCTGTCGGGAGAGGTAATCCTCCGCCTGGGCTGCCCAGACTGCTGTCTGCGCCATATGCTCCGCAGCCCTTGTGTTCACCTCCTGCTTCAAGGCAGGCAGGATATGATGCCGGATGCGGTTACGGGTATAGGCATCTGACAGATTCGTGCTGTCCGTAACGCTGACGATCCCATGTTTTTTTGCATACGCCGCGATCTCTTCCCTTCCCAGGCAAAGCACCGGACGGATGATCCCGTCTCCCGCCGGCCGCATGGTGGAAAGCCCCCGAAGCCCGGTTCCTCTTGCCAGGTTATGAAGCATCGTCTCGGCCAGATCCTCCCTGTTGTGCGCCAATGCCACGCACGCCCCGCCCGGCCGCTCCCCGCGCTTCTGTGCGGACAACGCTTCAAACGCTCTTTGAAACGCGTCTTTTCTGGCTTCTCTGGCAGCTTCCTCCACACCCTTTTTCTGCTCCCTGGCAAGCGTTGGAACATCATAAAAAAAGGACTGCTCCAAAACGCCCCATCTTTTGCAGGTCTCCTCCACAAGACGTTCATCCCTCAGGGCTTCTTCTCCGCGGATGCCGTGGTTTACATGCACTGCTGCCAGCGAAAATCCCATTTCCTGTTCCAGACGCTTCAGCATGTGCAGCATCACCATGGAATCCATTCCCCCGGACACCCCGGCAAGCACCATTTGTCCCGGCTTTATCATACGGTATTCTGTTATGTATTTTTTTACCTGACAATACAATTCTTTTCTCCTATTTTTTCCACAGACCTGCCACCAGCACAGTCATGTCGTCTCTTGCCCGATAGTCGCTGTAGCCCAGGGCCCGTTCCAGGATCCCCCGCCCCATATCTCTCGGCGCTTCCTCCGGAATGTCCATGATGATCTCTTTCATGGTTTCCTCTTCCCGGCCTGCCGGCAGCGCGTCCAGCACACCGTCCGTCATCATGATCAGATAATCCCCGTGGTAAAGCTTGCGGGAGGCCTTCTCAAAATCCAGCTGCTGCACCAGCCCCGCCGCCAGGCTCTCCGAAGCGATCGCCTCCACCCAGTGGTCCCGCCGGATAAAGGTCGCACAGGCTCCGGCTTTCAGAAAGCTGCAGATCCCCGTATACAGATCCACCGCGCACAGATCCACTGTGGAAAATTCCCCGTTCTGCCCTTTGAGTACCAGCGCGGAATTGACCATACGGGCCGCCGTCTCCTGGGACAGTCCGCAATCCAGGAATTCCTCCAGAAGCTCCACCACAAGCTCGCTCTCCCGGCAGGCTTCCATACCGGAGCCCATTCCGTCGCAGAGGCACATCACAAATCTTCCCTCGTCCTCTTTCCGGCAGCTGTAATTGTCTCCGGAGACCTTCTCGTCCTCCTTTGTGAGCCTTGCCACGCCGTAGATCATCTGGTAGCTCACATCCTCCACAAAATGAATGGTGTGAAAGTCTCCGTTGATGATGCTGCGGCTTCCTTCCGCCGCGATCATGGCGGTCTTGCAAACCCCCGACAAAAACTGCGCCGCCTCGGACACGGACACACACTGCCCGCTCCTTGCCCGGAGTGTGAGGAACACCTGTCTGCGCCCCTCAGACTTGTCCATGACCCAGGCCTGTTTCAGCACCACATGCCGCTTCTTCAGCGCCTTTTCCAGCTCTTCCCGAAATTTTGGCTCTGCCGGCGAAATATCGTACATCTCCTCTGCCATGGCGCCCATGATCCTGGAAACCTCCGAAAGCTGCTGGGCAATTGCCAGACGGTTCTCGATCAGCCGGTTGTCCCAGACAAGCTCCTGCATTTCTCCCCGGAATCCTGTATACACGCTGTCCAGATACTGTCCCGAGCGCCCGCAGCCTCCCATCCAGTCACTCTTTGCCGCCAACAGCGCTTCCTCATCTCCCCCCTCCAGAGTTCGGACAACGCTTTTGGCCTGCGCAAAGGTTTCCCCCGCATGGCTACCCCAGCACACATCTTTCTGATAGCACTTCCGGCACACCTGCTCGTTGGTTGCCGCGATGATGCGCTCCACCTGACCGCAGCTCAGGTAATCTCTCCGGTACGGCAGCCCGTAAAAAGTGTCTGCCAGCTTCTGAAAAGAACGGGCATAACGCTGTGCCCGCTCTTTTTGAGGATTGCCGTCGCTTGCGGGCATGATTTCCTCTGCGTCTGCCCCTTTGCCGGACAAAATAGTTTTTGCCATGTCCCGTACAATCAGCAGCACGCTGATCACGAGCATGGCAATGATCCATTCCTGCATATTCTCCCCTCCCCTGTTCTATCCTTAAGGGATATTATAAGGGAGTGTTTCTGAAATATCTGTCAAACGCACACGACAGATCTCCAAAATCTTTCGTGCTATTTCTACGAATTATCCTCCTGGAATACAATTTCATTATCTTTTACCAGACCCAGACGATTCCTGGCGATCTCCTCCGCGTACTCGTCCGTCTGCATGTACTCTTTTAACTCTTCGATCTCCTCGGTGCGGTTCTCTTCATCCTCGATCTCCTGCTCCAGAGCGGCCGCTCTTGCCTCATACACGGCCAGGCGCCCCTTGAGCCCCTGTCCCTGAATCACCAGCCCGATCAGCAAAATCAGTACAATGAGAGAAATGGCAATCATTCCAAGATAATTACTTGCTATTCTGTTTTTCTGTGACCGTTTTACTGACTTTCTCACGTTTACTGCCCCTCGTTCGCCCGGAATCCGTGCGCCGCGCCGCAATTCTGCGCGCAAAACCGCATATATAAATATTACATCTTCCGGTCCAAAATAGCAACACTTTTCTCAGCTTTTTTACAACACCTGCCGGTATTTCCAACAGACGGACAAAAAATTTCACCAGGAAGGTGCTGATTGTGACATGATACAGCCACATTCCCAGAAAAATCCCCAGAAACAAAAACGCGCGCAGACTTCCCTGATTATTTCTGTAAATTCTTGTAAAAGAAAAAATCCCCGCGGCGATCCAGAAAAGCAGATCCCCGCATCCCGGCCTGCGGCGGAAAACCTCCCGAAAAATCCGAAGTATGTCGTAGCACAGAAGCAGAAACATTCCCAGGGCTGCAGACTGAAAAAAAAGAGCGGTTTCATACTGCATGTAACCGCTCATTGTCTAACGGAACATCCTTTTCAACAGTGATTCCTCTTTGGGTTCCGTATTTTTTGACAAGTAACTGAGACTGTCCACTCTTCCTTCCAGCTCAATCTCACCCTTTTCCAGATTCAGTTGTTTTACATGAAGCTGCTCGCCCTTTATCTGCATTCTTCCTTCTTCTGTCTGCAGAAAAATCTCTTTTTCATCAAAAGATTTTACATCCCTGACCCCGGTGATGGTCCCGCCGCTTCGCCGCTCCAAAATCAGTCTGTGGGAAAAACCTGTTTTCTTCTCCTCCACGGTCCGCCTCCCGCCATAACTATACTCCTAGTCTATGACTGTCCGGCTGCAAATAGACCATAAGCCCGGGCATTAAAGATACCGGTACAGACTTTCCACTTCCTCTTTTTTGACAGTTTCCTTCACATCCAGCACTTCCACCTTCACATTGCGGCTTCCAAACTGGATTTCAATGGTATCTCCCTTTTTTACCTGCACAGAAGCCTTGGCCGCAGTTCCGTTCACAAAAACGCGCCCTGCATCGCAGGCCTCGTTTGCAACGGTGCGCCGCTTGATGAGGCGGGATACCTTGAGATATTTGTCCAGACGCATAAACCTGTCCTCCTTCTGTATTTATCGAAATGATGCCGCCGGATTTATGACCTTTTGACCCGGCATCAAAAAAAAGAAGGGGAACCTTCGTTCCCCCTTCCACTCATATTTTTATGCATTCACCATGTCTTTTAAAGCTTTTCCAGCTTTGAATTTCGGAGCTTTGGAAGCTTTGATCTTCATTGTAGCGCCAGTCTGCGGATTTCTTCCTTCTCTTGCTGCTCTCTCAGAAACTTCGAATGTACCAAAGCCAACCAGCTGAACTTTTTCGCCTTTCTTCAGTTCTTCAGATACAACATCGATGAAAGATTTTAATACTGCTTCAACGTCCTTTTTCGCAAGATTTGTCTCTTTCGCCATAGCTGCTACTAATTCTGTCTTATTCATGATGTTTCCTCCTCTAATCATGTTCATGCTTAATATTCGCTTCTGTCGAAAGCGACAGAACGCTATCATTATATTTATATACCCTTTTGTCTTGTCTGTCAAGGATTTTCCTTTTGATTTCAGACAAGATTACTGTAGTTTTTACATGATTTTCCAGAGGCTCTTTTTTCTTTTTCCAAGCGCTTTAATTCCTCCCAAGACAGCTTTGCTGCCGCTTCATTTTCCGGCGCAAAAATCCTGGGATGCCGGTATTTCATTTTGGCACAGATCCCGGTGATCACATCTTCTATGGTGAACAGCCCTTCCTCCTGCGCGATCACGCTGTGCAGCACCACCTGCAGAAGCAGATCTCCCAATTCCTCGCAAAGGTTATCGCCATCCCCATTTTTTTCAAGAATGGCGATTCCCTCCAGCACTTCTTCTGTTTCGTCCTTCAGACAGCTCTCCAGACTTTTGTGGGTCTGCACGCTGTCCCAGGGACATCTCTCACGAAGCAGCCGGACGACTTCCACAAATTCCTCAAAGGTGTACGTTTCCATGATGCTTCACTCTTACAGCATGGAATTTACAAGTTGCAGGATGGCTTCTCCCATTTTTGCAGATTTTTCATCTGCGTCCGCGAGGGAGCTTCCTTTGATTCCGTAGTAGAATTTTACCTTTGGCTCTGTTCCGGACGGGCGGACACATACCCACGCATCGTCGGTAAGCTCATAATAAAGCACGTTGGAATTGGGAAGTCCGGTGGGTTTCACCTCGCCTGTCTCCAGATTCCGTATGGTATCCTGCTTGTAATCCCGGGCAGCCACAACCTTGCGTCCTGCAAATTCTGCCGGCGGATTTTTGCGAAGCGTGTCCATGATCTCCTGGATCTTCTGAAGGCCCTCGATTCCCTTGAGGGTGACAGACTGGATGTCATCCTTGTAGTAACCAAATTCCTCATACATATCGATCATGGCATCCCACAGCGTCTTGCCCTGGGTTTTGTAGTAGGCAGCCGCCTCGCAGAGCGCCATGGTCGCAACAATGGCGTCCTTATCCCTTGCATAGGTTCCGATCAGACAGCCGTAGCTTTCTTCAAATCCAAAAAGATAGGTTCCTTTTCCACTGTTCTCAAAGCCCAGGATCTGCTGCCCGATAAACTTAAAGCCAGTGAGAACCTCGATCACATCGACGCCGTATCCCTTGCCGATGGCATCTGCCAGATTGGTGGTTACAATAGTCTTAATAAGCGCACCGTCCTCCGGAAGTCCTGAAGTGGCTTTTCTCTGGCTCAGCTCATAGTTTGCCAGAAGACATCCGGACATATTTCCGGTGAGGTCATGATATTCGCCGTTTTTGTCTTTTACACGCACACCCAGTCTGTCCGCGTCCGGGTCGGTGGCAAGCACCAGATCCGCGTCAACCTCTTTTGCCAGCGCAAGCCCCAGCTCAAAGGCCTCCGCCGCCTCCGGATTGGGATAGCTCACGGTTGGAAAGTTTCCATCCGGAAGCTCCTGCTCTCTTACCACATAAACGTTCGCAAAGCCCAGCTCCTTTAAGATTCTTCTCGCCGGAATATTGCCGGTTCCGTGAAGAGGTGAGTACACGATCTTAAGGTTCCTGCCCTCAGCCTCGATGGCATCCATATGAATGACCTGTTTTTTCAGCTCTGCGATGTAGGCGTCATCCACAGCCTGTCCGATGACTTCGTAGAGACCCTTCGCCTCTGCGGCTTCTTTGTCCATGGTCTTGACCGTATTCCAATCAGAGATCGCCTTTACCTCTGCCATGATCCCGGTATCATGCGGCGGTGTGATCTGCGCGCCGTCCTCCCAGTAAACCTTGTAGCCATTGTATTCCGGCGGATTATGGCTGGCAGTGATATTGATGCCGGCCGCACAGCCCAAATGACGCACCGCAAAGGAAAGCTCCGGCGTTGGGCGCAGGGACTCAAAAATATATGCCTTGATCCCGTTGGCTGCCAGACACAGCGCTGCCTCTCTGGCAAACTCCGGAGACATATGACGGGAATCATAGGCGATCGCCACGCCCTGAGACTGTTTGTTCACCTTTGCAATATAGTTGGCAAGTCCCTGGGTCGCACGGCGCACTACATAAATATTCATACGGTTGGTTCCCGCGCCGATGATCCCGCGAAGTCCCGCGGTTCCAAACTCCAGATCCATGTAAAAACGTTCTTCGATTTCTTTTTCGTCCTTTTCCACAGCCCGAAGCTCTTCCTTCGTGCTGTCATCAAAATATGGATTTTCAAGCCATTCCTGATAAACCTCTCTATAATCCATAGCGTATACCTCCCTGTACATTTGTATTTTTCTTCATTATATAACACACCCATAAAAAAAGAAAGAAAAAACAGCCATTTCTCTTTCTAATAGGGGTACTTTTCAAAGCAGCGCTGCGCAAAATCCTGCCAGACCTCCTGCTGCTTTTTCAGTTTTTTCAGTTTTTCGATATTTTTCTCGGAAATCCACGCTTTATTGTGGGAATAATAATAATTTGCAAGCTTCCAGTATTTTTCCGGATAGGTAAAACGCACCCGCAGGTTTTCCCACTCTGCCTCTGAGATCGGGTTGACTCTGTGGTAGGCAAGAAGCATCCGGCGCGCCAATGGCAGATCCCAGGCACATTTTTCCAGAACCTTCCGCATAAAGCAGTACAGATCTCCAATCTGCAGGTCAAATTTCCACCGCTCAAAGTGCGTTGCTGCCGTATCGTTTTTCAAAATGAGCACATTATGCTGGTTAAATTCCCCGTGACATACCCGCCCCTCCTGCATCGCCTCCTGCCGCAGTTTTTCATAGGAAGACTGCCGCAAAAGCTCCAGCGCTTCCTCACCCTTTTTCAGAAACTCCTCCACACTTCCCAGAAATTCCTTTTCAAAAAGATTGGAGGCTCCTTTTTTGCGGATAAATTTCCGAATTTTCCGAAGCTCCTGATTGTGCCGCAAAAATTCTTCCCCCAGCGGTTTTTCCCGGTAATCCTCTTCCGGTGCAAGGCGCAGGCTTTTGTGCATTTTCGCCAGCAAGGAGACGCTTTTTATGATATCCTCCGGATTCCGGGTGTCACATTCCCGTCCCTCGTACCAGTTCTGCAGAGTGAAGCCAATATCATCCTTGTCTCTGCTCACCAGCATTCCATCCGCGTTTTCCAGATAGGTATCCACCAGGCATCCAGCGTCCTGAAGCTTCTGCAAAAGCTCCTGCTGCCTTCCCAGCTTTTTTTCAGAGCCGTTGAATTCCCGCAGGATCAGAAGCCCTTTTTCCGTCTGACACAAAAGCGCGCCTCTGGTGCGCCAGGAAGCACGGGCGGTCAAATGATACTGTTCCAGCGTGCTCAATCCGTAATCATACAATACAATATCCCCCTCTTGTCTTTGTACCTTCTATCTTATGTACACCAAAAGGAGGATATGCGCGTGTCCTCCCCGCTCACTGCAGGGAGGACACAAGAGTAAGAAGCGTTTCTTTTTGATTTAAGTCCGGCTCTTCCAGGACGCTCTGCAAAAGCGCCTCCAGAAGCTCGCCAAGATGAGGACCCGGCGCGATCCCTGCCGCGATCAGATCCTTTCCCGTCACCGCCAGGTTTTTCAGGGATACACACTGCCCCTTCTCGCAGATTTCCCGGTAACACTGGCCCACTGCTGCAAGGCGGCCAAGCTTTTCTTCTCTGCGGTACAAGCTCTGTGCCAGGACGTCCGCCCTCTGCACCTCCAGATAAAGCGGAAACAGATCTTCCCCGATACGGTTCACGGCCAGGCGCACCGCTTTCATCTCCGGCTCCGGCCGGTAATCGTGCCAGCGCACCAGGCGGCAGACCTTTCCGATGGTATCGTTGTCAAGCTTTAAGCGGCGCAGAATGAGCTTCGCCAGGCGTTCGCTCTCTGCTCCGTGAAGCTTAAAATGATCCCTCCCGGTTTCGTCTGTCTTTTTCACCACCGGCTTTCCCAGGTCGTGAAGCAGCATGGTGAGCCGCAGCACCTTGTCCGCCCGCACCAAAAGAAGGCTCTGCAGAGTATGCTCCCCCACCGTATAACAGTGATGCGGCGTATTCTGCTCTGTTTTCATGGAAGCGTCAAACTCCGGCAGAAACTGTGCCGTGATCCCCGCCTCCCAGGCCAGCCGCAGATAATCCGGATGAGGCGATACCAGAAGTTTCAAAAGCTCTGTCTGGATCCGCTCTGCGCTGACATATTTAAGATTCGGCGCCAGCTGGGAAAGCGCCTCTTTTGTTTTATCTTCCACAGAAAAACCGAGCTGTGCCGAAAAACGCACAGCCCGCAAAATCCGAAGCGCATCCTCACTGAATCGCTCGCGTGCATTCCCCACGCAGCGAATGGTTTTTTCCTGCAGATCCCGGATACCCTCATACAGATCCACAAGGCCTGTCCGTGGATTGTAGGCCATGGCGTTGATGGTAAAGTCCCGACGCTTCAGGTCTTCCGCCAGACTGGCGGTAAAGGTCACTTCTTTTGGATGGCGTCCGTCCTCATAGTCCCCATCCACCCGGTAAGTGGTGACCTCAAACCCTTCCTTATCCATCAGCACCGTCACTGTGCCATGGGCAAGCCCCGTATCCACTGTCCGGTAAAACAATGCCTTCACCTGCTCCGGCGTGGCGGAGGTGGTAATGTCCCAGTCGTCCGGCGTTCTTCCCAGAAGACTGTCCCGGACACAGCCGCCTACCGCATAAGCCTCAAAGCCTGCCTGCTCCAGAATTCCGATGATTTTTCCAACCTTGTTTGGTATGGCAAGTTTCTTCATTAATAAGCTCGTCCCCAATATACCATCTTCTTCGCCGGTTTGCCGCAGCACACACAGGTATCGGAAAGCTGTTCCTGCTCAAAGGGCATACATCTGGAGGTTGCCTGCACATCCTCTTTGATCTTGTCCTCGCATTCGCGGCAGCCGCACCACATGGCTTTTACAAAGCCCGGCTTGTTGTTGATGGTGTCCTTAAATGTTTCATAATCCGTAGCCACATAGGTGTGTGCGTCTCTGTGCGCCCGCGCCCGCTCCAGCATATCCACCTGCATGGTATCGAGGATCTCCTGTACCTTTGCCGGAAGCTCCTCGAAGGAAACCACATATTTCTCTCTGGTATCGCGGCGGCAGATGACAGCCTGGCCGTTTTCGATATCCTTGGGGCCGCATTCGATACGCACCGGAATGCCGCGCATCTCCTGCTCCGCAAATTTGAATCCCGGGCTCTTGTCCGTATCGTCCACCTTCGCGCGGATACCGGCAGCCTTCAGAGCGGCAAACAGCTCGTCCGCTTTTTCGAGAACGCCTTCCTTGCGCTGCTGAATGGGAATCACCACTGCCTGTACCGGTGCGATCCTTGGCGGAAGCACCAGTCCACTGTTATCTCCATGCACCATGATGATCGCGCCGATCATACGGGTGGTCATGCCCCAGGAGGTCTGGTGCACATACTGAAGCTTGTTTTCTTTATCTGTATACTGAATGCCAAAGGCTTTTGCAAAGCCGTCGCCGAAGTTATGGCTGGTACCGGACTGCAGCGCTTTTCCATCGTGCATCAGCGCCTCGATCGTATAGGTCGCCTCTGCGCCGGCAAATTTTTCCTTGTCCGTCTTCTGTCCCTTCACAACCGGGATTGCCAGAACCTGTTCGCAGAAATCCGCGTACACGTTCAGCATCTGAATGGTGCGCTCCTCTGCTTCCTCGGCAGTTGCGTGAGCCGTATGGCCCTCCTGCCACAAAAACTCGCGGGAGCGGAGGAACGGACGTGTTGTTTTTTCCCAGCGCACAACGGAACACCACTGGTTATATACCTTCGGCAGATCTCTGTGAGACTGGATTTCCTTCTGATAAAAATCGCAGAACAGCGTCTCAGAGGTAGGACGTACACAGAGACGTTCCTGCAGCGGCTCCAGACCTCCGTGAGTCACCCAGGCAACCTCCGGTGCAAAGCCCTCCACATGGTCCTTTTCTCTCTGCAGCAGAGATTCCGGGATAAACATCGGCATGTACACATTCTGCACTCCCGTTTCCTTAAACCGTCTGTCCAGCTCATTCTGGATATTTTCCCAGATGGCATAGCCTGCGGGCTTGATCACCATGCAGCCCTTTACACTGGTGTAATCGCAGAGCTCTGCTTTTTTTACCACATCCGTATACCATTGTGCGAAATCCTCCTCCATGGAGGTGATCGCCTCTACCAGTTTCTTGTCCTTTGCCATGATTCTTGTTCTCCTTTTTCTCTCATTGCTTATACCCGGATCGTAATCTCTTTTCCTGTCCGGGTGTATTTATAATACCGCACACCCGCTGCGTCCAGCATCCGCTTGGAGGCTATCACAGACGGGGTATCCGCGTATTTGTCACTGTCATAAACGATGGTCTTGATCCCCGCCTGGATGATCGCCTTGGCGCACTCATTGCAGGGAAACAGAGAAACATAAAGCTTTGAGCCCTCCAGGCTTCCCCCGCGGTAGTTCAAGATCGCATTCAGCTCGCTGTGTGTTACATAGAGGTACTTTGTATGGAGCTCATCGCCTTCCCGGTTCCACGGAAACTCATCATCGGAGCACCCCATGGGAAATCCGTTGTAGCCCATGGACAGGATCTTGTTGTCCTGACTCACAATACAGGCGCCCACCTGGGAGTGGGGGTCTTTGGAGCGCATCCCCGAAAGCATGGCCACACCCATAAAATACTCATCCCAGGAAAGATAATCTCTCCGTTTCTCACAGCTCTTCTCCATAATCGTACCTCCCTTACCTTACCAAAAAAGTGTGCTCTTTTCAAATCTTATTTTTCAATCAGCGAAATCCTTCTGGCATGACGCTCATCCCCGGAAAACGGTGTGTTCAAAAAGGTATCCACGATCTTCACCGCCAGGCCGGGACCTACGACTCTTCCTCCAAGCGCCAGCACGTTGGCGTCATTGTGCTGTCTTGTCGCCTCTGCGCAGAAGCAGTCCGTGCACAGGGCAGCCCGGATCCCCGGAAAACGGTTGGCTGCAATGGAAATGCCGATGCCGGTTCCGCAGATGAGGATGCCTTTTTCGCACTCCCCGTCCAGAATGGCCTGCGCTACCTTTTGGGCATAGACGGGATAATCCACCGCCGCAGTGCTGTCGCAGCCGTAATCCCGGTATGCAAGTCCCTTCTCGTCCAGATATTTTTTAATCTCCTGTTTTAATTCATAACCGCCGTGGTCTGAACCAAGTGCTATCATATTTTTTCCTCCAGATAAATAATTTTGTGTCCCGCCGCCTTCAAAAGCCGGTTCATAATGGCAGCTCCCATGCGCGGCGTAAAAAACGCTTCTGAATAAATGGCGCTCACCTGGCAGTCATCAAACTCCCGGAGCACCTGATAGAGATGACGGGCAATGCTCTCTTCCTCTGCCCGGCTTCCAATACATTTCACAATGCCTTTCGGATACCGGTCTTTGGTCTCCTCTGAGGCAATGATCCCTATGGACTGCCCTTTGGCCTCTCCCTCAAGGGCAAACCGGTTAATGGCATCCACCACCGCATCCATGGGACCCTCCACAATGGAAAGCTCCGCTTTTGGAGCATAATGACGGTACTTCATTCCCGGCGCCTTGGGATGCACACCGCTGTCGCTCTTTAAAAGCCCCTTGTCCATGCGCACCTCTCCAAGGATTTCCTGAAGCATCTCCAGGGAAATATAGCCCGGCCGCAGCACCACGGGAATCTCCTCGGTAAAATCCACAATGGTGGACTCAAGGCCAATCCCCACTGCTCCGCCGTCGATGATCATATCAATGGCATCTCCCAGATCCTCCTCCACATGGGCTGCCGTGGTGGGGCTCGGGCGCCCGGATGTGTTGGCGCTGGGCGCAGCCACATAGCCGCCGGCTGCCAGGATCAGTTCCTGCGCGATCCTGTCGCTTGGGAAACGCACAGCCACGCTGTTTAAGCCTCCCGTGGTCTCCTTCGGCACCAGATCAGATTTGGGAAGGATCATGGTCAGCGGCCCCGGCCAGAATTTGTCGGCCAGCACAAGCGCCTTCGGCGGAATCTCCGACACGATGGCCGACAGAGCCTCCCTGTCCGCAATATGCACGATCAAAGGGTTGTCCGACGGCCTGCCCTTCGCCGCATATATTTTTTTTGAGGCAGACGCATTCAGGGCGTCTCCTCCCAGGCCGTAAACGGTCTCCGTGGGAAAGGCCACCAGACCGCCGCCGCGCAGAATGGCGCCGCCGCGCTCTATGGCCTTTCTGTCTATCTGTTCTGCGGTCATCACCGCAATTTCTGCTTTCATTCTTTGTCCTGCTTTCCAAATTTACATTCTTTTTCTATTGTACACGATTTTACGGTTGAATGCAAAGAATATATGTCGCGGAAGCCTCGTCGGCATACACGACCTCTCCCAAGGACTGCAAGGTTTCGCGGTTCAGCCTCTCTGCGTATTTTTCCCGCTCCTTGGAACCTACAAACACATACTCCACCTCATACTGCGCAAGGAGCTTCTGCACCGCAGCCGCATCCCCGGAGGTGTAGATCGTCTCAATATCCGCGCTCTTCTGGTTCAGATCCGCCACATCATTTCTCCAGAGCCATTCGTGCACATACCAGCCAAGAACGGTGGGCAGACCCGTGGATGCAGATACACGCTCAAAGCCTGTGTAGCTGTCGCCGTTCGCCTCCAGAACCACCGGGGCGCCCTCTATATTTTCTTTCAGCCAGCGGATGGCCGGGGCATCCGCCGGAAAATCCGTCTCCAGATAGGTGGTGGCGTCAAGCCCCTGGTATGCGGATACCTCCCACACATTGCCGAACCAGGAGGAAACACAGTTTCCGAAATATCCCACAGTCCAGGTGAGGAAAAACAGACAGATGCCGGCCAGGACTTTTAAAATTTTCTGTCTGGTCACCGTGAACAGCCGAAAAATCACATACCCCATGGCGATGCCGAACATGATATACGCCTGATAGGTGAGCTTAAACATGGTGTTCGCTCTCGCGTTTCCATTCTCATAAATGTCCCGCACGTATACAAGCTCCGGAATCAGCACCAGTCCCATGGCGCACAGGCCCAGGATCACGCCAAACAGATCCGGCCTTGTGACCCGTTTTTTCCGCTCCAGGAACAGAGATACAAAAAACAGCAGGAGCACCAGAACCGGCAGCCCCCAGAGTATGAGAAGCTGATGGGGCAGAGAATGGTTCTGCGCCAGCGCCACCCCCTGATGCCCCGATAGGTGAGCTTAAACATGGTGTTCGCTCTCGCGTTTCCATTCTCATAAATGTC
>QFCE01002710.1_pt1 | contig 16757 bp, 17 predicted proteins | sample 5346091 | NCBI WGS metagenome assembly QFCE01 (sample SAMN09062252, study PRJNA434731) | Human gut metagenome, whole genome shotgun sequencing project. | isolation source: stool timepoint A chromium assembly | host: Homo sapiens | collected 2015 | reverse complement strand
GGATCCGCAGCTGCAGATTCTTCAGGCGAAAGACGTGCCGATGATGAGCCGGGAAGCAACCTTCTCCACACCGCTGGAACTGAAAAAGGACTGGGGTCTGATCAAGGGGATTGAAGAAGTGCGGATCGTTGATCATCCGGTCGGCGAGGACGAGATTCCGTTTGAAGACTATGATGAAGAATCAGAAGCGGATGAAAAAGTTCATTCCGATATTGAAATGATGAGTTTGTTTGAAGAAGAATAAGGAAGGCCCGGCGTAAGCCGGGCTTTTCTTTTACGGGGCAGAAGCTTGTGGCTGGCAGTAAACGCCGGCAGACTTGAACAAACGTTCGTCGTCAAAGGATGATGAAATCAATTTCTTTCGTTTCATTTTTGCCAATCTATATCGTTTACTCTTTTCGGCTTGCAGTGTCGTGTTTTGATTTGAGCCTTTTTATTATAAATTCTTGTTTGTTTTTCAGCCTTGTTCCCAATGAATAATAACGGATTAACTCAGGAAGGAAAGAAAAAGGTTGAAATTCCATCAGGAATGCCTATACTAAAGGTGTAAGGTGTTGCTGAAAGGCGGCACCCGTCATGAGCTACCTTTTACGGTGGCGGCGGACAGATGAGCGCTGACTTTTCTTGGTCGATGGTGCAGCGCTTTTCTTTTTGGCCTCTATAATTTTTAAGCGGCATTCAATCACCTTGATCGAACATTCGATCAAGGGCAAACCAACTTTCAAAACTACATTGACAAAAAGTTCCAGGAAATGTTCCATAGAATTGCCCTCCTTGAATGACAGACGACAAAAATCTGTCGGTTTGAATCGAATTGAAAAAGTCAAAAGTCGATTCTGTCCGGACGGGCATCCGCGGTTCAACAAAACCCTACACTATTAATATTGCGGAAAAGTAAAAATAACCCCCTAAGAAAATGATGAAAAATATGTTCACAAAGTAAAAAAAGAGCGCTGAAGATACTTTTCGGAAATAAGCTGCGATGGGGATTCTATTATTCTGCATATAGGATGATTATGCAGGAAGAATCGATTGGAAAACTGGTAATTGTTCAGGCTGATGATATAATAAACCTGAAAAAGGAGATCATTCATGCGAAAAGTATTGATTTTAGGCGGCAGTTATTTTATCGGCAGACGGATTACAGAACAGTGTTTGGAAGATGGCTGGGAAGTTTCGTTATTAAACCGCGACAGTAAGCCGTGGACAGGGAGACCGGTAACGCAGCTGACCTGTGATCGGGAAGACGCGGCAGCGATGAAACAAACGTTAAAAGGCAGAACTTTCGACGCGGTGATTGACGTGTCGGGATTAAACCAGAAGCAGATTGAGATCTGCTGCGAAAGTCTGGATTGCTCCGTTAAACACTGGATTTTCATCAGTTCCAGTGCGGTTTATGACGTAGACCGGTGTGCGCTGCCGATTTTAGAAACGCAACCGTTAGGGGAAAATCCATACTGGGGACAATATGGTACCGATAAAATCGCGGCGGAAAGCGCGCTGACGGCATTTTGCCAAAAGCATAACATCGCGCTGTCGATTCTGCGGCCGCCCTATATGTATGGGGAATATAATTATGTGCAGCGGGAAAGCTTCATCTTTGATCACCTGATGCACAATCAGCCGATTTTGATCCCGGCTGCGGATAATCGTATTCAATTCTGCTACACCGGCGATTTAGCCAAGATCATCATGACTTTGTTAGCGTGCCCGAAACAAGGAATTGAGGTCTACAATGTCGGCGATCAACAGGGAGTGAGCTTCAGCGAGTGGATTCAACAGTGTGCTGACGTCTGCGGAATGCAGGCGAAGATCATCCCGGTTCATGACGCAAACTGGAACGCCAAAGATTACTTCCCGTTCCGCGATTACGATAATGTGCTGGATGTGATAAAGATTCATCAGATTGTGCCGGAAGATACTTTGTTTGAAATCGGTCTGACGCGAGCCTATCAATGGTTTTGCGAGCATCGCGGTGAGATTGTGTTTAAGCCCAAGCTGGCAGCCAATGAAAAACAAATTCTAAGAGAAATGGGAATATAGGAGAATAAAAACTTGGATTAACCAAGTTTTTTTATAAAATATTATATTTAGTGGAAAAATATTGCACAAAAAATAAATTTGGAACATAATAATATTAACAAGAAAAGAGGTGTTCTCAATGATCGTAGAAGTAAGACTAAAAAATTGCCTTATTTTTTCTGATGAAATACAATTTTCCCTTAAAGCGGACATGCGAAATAAAAAATTTTCTTCTAATGTTCACCAGGAAAACGGGTTTAACGTGCTGAAAACGGTAGGAATTTATGGACCTAATAATGCTGGAAAAACATGTTTAATCCAAGGCATACGTGAAATAAAAAATACATTAAGCAATGAATTTAGTAAACTAGGATCAAATATTTTTTCGGAAAGTTCAATTAGTGAGGCAGGTATTCGATTTTTAAACAGAGGCAGGGAATTTGATTATGAATTTCATTACGATTCTGGACGCGAAGAATATCCTTATGAAAAGTTTGTTGAAATTCTAAAAGATTCCTACGGTAATGAGAAAGAACATCTGTATTTTCTTCGGGATATACAAAAACAGAAATTTATTTGTGAAGATAAAAAGTTAGAAGAAATGCTCCCAATGATCTCGAAAAGTAATATCTTAATTTATCTCGTTGATCCTCAGGCTTTTAATCTTGTTAATGAAACCAAAACAATTTTAACTGATTTCGCTTCTAAAATTGATGTTATTGACATGAATAATATTCCTTTAAATAAAACGGTTCAGCTGATGAAAGGGAATAGCAAGCGACAGAAAAAAGTAGTTGATTTCATTAAAAATGCGGATTTAGATATGGATGACTTTGTTTACTTGGACGAAGAACATTTTCGTTGGAATCTGGGAGAATTTGAAAAGGAGAAACCCGAAGAGAAAGCTTTAGATATTCCTGAACAATTCATGGAACAAATAAGACTATGTTCCGTTTACCATGGAGTTCCTCTGCCTAGTGTTTTGTTTGATTCAACAGGCACAAAGAAAATTGCGGCGTTGGCTAGTTACATTATTGAAGCTCTTGAAGACGGCAGAGTTTTAGTGATCGATGAATTAGACAGCAGCTTACATTTTAAATTGACAAGAGCGATTGCGGCAATGTTTAACAATGAATTAAATCGAAGCGCGCAACTTATTTTTACCGTTCATGATATCAATTTGTTGGATTGTAAAAAATTGTTTCGGAAAGAACAAATCTGGTTTATTGATAAAGATCAGGCAGGTGTTTACTTATATTCCCTCGCCGACTTTACAGCGTTAAAAGGCGTGCGCGATAATAGTGATATTTTATCAAAATATCAAAAAGGTATCTTCGGTGCTGTACCAGAACCGGAACTCATAAAATCACTGTTAGATTTAGATATCCATACGGGAAATCAAGGTGAGTGAAATTATGAGAAAAAGACTTCCTGTGTTTTCAGCCCAGTATACGATTGGAATTATTTGCGAGGGAGATGAAGAATATGACTATATTGAAAAATTAAAATCATTAAATGTCTGGAATGCTCAATATCGTGTTATGGCTTTTAATGCACTAGGGAATGGAAACATTCCAGCTCGTTACCAGGACAAATATCAAAATAATGTATGCGACGCGCTTTTTATCTTTTGTGATACGGACAGAAAACCTTATGAACAATATGAAGAAATTAAGGCCAAAATAAATAATTTCCATGGGCAGTCAGATGCTGCGGAAAACGTTGTGATATTTGGAAATCCCTGTACAATGCAGATTATTTTGATGCACTGGGGGCAGTTTAATTTACCTTCTCATCGAAAAGATAAAAATGCTCCGCTAATTGAGCAATGTACAGGAATCAAAGGGTATAAAGCGAAAGAAGAGCAACGGCGACAATTGTTTTCGCTGATTAATCGGGATAATTACATAAGAATGAAAGAATATGTAGCTCAATTATCTCAAGATGATCGACAGAAAAACAGCAGTAATTTCATAAAATTGCTTAATAATTTACATTGCGAAGATGGGCGATGGATTCAAGAATTCAATGAAAAACTGGAATGTTAATGAAATGAGTTATAAATAAGGATCAATTCCGTCTGAAAATGGCTGACAGTTGTCGGCTTTTTTCTTATAGGCTTGACAACGCAAGATTACAATTGTAATATATAGATGTATTACAATTGTAATCTGAAGGGAGGGACGTTGATGAACGCCGAAAAAATCACAGATGCTGAATTAGAAGTACTCAAAGTTCTGTGGCTGCGGGAACCCTTGACCGCGAATCAGATTGTCGAGGAGGTTTCCAAACAAAAGGACTGGAATGCCAAGACAATCCGTACGTTAATCCACCGCTGCGAGGAAAAGCAGGCCGTGACAGCTGACCGCGGCTCACGTGAAATTCTATACAGTCCGGCGATCAGCCGCCGGGATTATACGCGGCAGACGCAGAAAAGCCTGGCCGATAAGCTGTTCAACGGTTCGATGAGCCGAATGATGCTGAACTTTATGGAAGAAGTCCAGCTGAATGAAGACGAGCTGGAAGAACTGAAGGAAATGATCCGCAATGCTGAAAAATAGTCTGCGGCAGCTTTTGGAAATCTCGTTGATGATCAGTCCGCTGATTATCTTCATCTTCCTGCTGAGAAAAAATATTCTGCGCCGACTTGGTCCAACCGCCCGGCTGCTGCTGTGGGTCCCGTTAATCATCCAGCTGATCGTTCCGATTTCCTGGCAAACGCGGCGCAGTCCTTATCAGCCGGTTGCGGATGAAGTCCAGCTGAACCTGTTGATCCACGAGTCTTCTCATCAGGAAATTCCACTGGAAGAAATGACAGAGGAAAGGAGAATGGCTGCGGAATTTCATGATCCCACTCCTGTCGTTAAAGCCGATCTGATTATGGATAGTGCGGTGAAGATCTGGCTGGGCGGGATCGCAGTTCTGATCTTAGTGAATTTTATTTCGCAGCTTCGTCTGCGCCGGCGGCTGCAGGCCCACGGTTGTGCCGATGAAAAAACAGTGCAGATTCGTGAGTTGCTGGCCCATGCGGGATGCCGGAATGTGGCGGTGTTGGAAAGTCCGGAAATCACCAGCTGCGCTGTCTATGGCCATCTGTTTCCACGGCTGATCGTCAGCGAACGCTGGGCAGACTGGCCGGCGGAAGATCAGGAGCTGATGATCCGGCATGAATGTCTGCATCTACGTTATGGTCATCCGTGGCTGTGCGGAATTCTGCGGCTTGTTGAGATCCTCTATTGGTTTAATCCGCTGGTCTGGCTGATGATGAGAGAAATCCGGCAGGATTTGGAACTGCAAATCGACGATCGTCTGCTGAAAAATCAGCCGCAGCCGGTTCGCTGCCATTATGCTGAGATGATTTTAACCGCAGCGGCAGGCCCGCGGCATAAAGCGCTGCAGGGACTCAGCGGCAGCGAGGAAAAGCAGCGGCTGAAAGAACGCCTCAGCCAGATTTTAAAGAAGAATCGGATGCCGGGGCTAATTGCGGGATTGATCGTCATCTGTTTGTGCGGCTTGTGCGGAGCGATGCTGCTGAAACCTAAGCCGTTAGCGACGCGGGAAGGCACCGTGGCCCTCGACGTGACCGGGCTGCAGGGGTATGAATATTCCGTTTATGCGCAGTCGCCGGAAGTTCATTATCAATGCCAGGGCAAGCCATCCGCGCTGGAGCAGCTTGATGAAAAGACGATCCATGCGGGAATCGACGCGGCTACATTAAGTCAGGACGGGAAAGCCGTGAGCTTACAAACGCTGGCTTTCGGCCGGGCGGAGGCTGAAATTCAGTGGACGCTGCCGGAAACGAACGGACTGGCCTGCAGCGGTAAGGAAACCCGGCTGTCACTGCTTGTCAGTGGTCTGCCACATGACCAACCCTCTCCGCAATTGCCGGAAAAAGCGGTGCAGAAAGGCGTTCAGCCTCCGCTTGAAAACCCGATTGTGCTGTGCCGCTGGGGCTGCTACGCAGGTCATCAAGCCACGGACGTCACGGATCCGGACAATGATCAGGCGGCTGTGCTGGCGGTCGCGGATGGCGTCGTGACGGAAGTCAGCTATTCGTCGATGAACGGGAAATTTCTGGTCATCGATCATGGCGACGAGGTGCTCAGCTATTATATCCATCTGGGCGATATCCAGGTTGAAGAAGGTCAGAGCGTCAAGCGGGGTGAAAAAGTGGGAATCATAGGTTCCACTGGAAAATCTCCGTATATCCACGTCCATTTCTTTCTGATGGTTGACGGCCTTCGCGTCAATTCGGATATTCTGTTCCGCCGCTAACAGTTTGTCTTCCACCGCTTGATCTAAGCTTCTTAAAGATTGTGTTGTTAAGCCGAACTGCGTTAAAGATCGGGCGGGAAAGGCTCCCGCTTGCATTCAAATAAAAAGTTTGACCAGAAAAAGAAAATCAGGAAGGAGGGAAAGCGATGCTGGAACATGGCGTAATACGCCTGATTGAAATCTCAATCATGATCAGTCCGCTGATTTTGATTCTGTTGGCCTTGCGCCGGAAAGTTTTCCGAAAGCTGGGGAAAACGGCCCGGCTGCTGCTGTGGGTTCCGCTGCTTCTTCAACTGGCAATTCCCATTCAGCGGACGTCGGTGCACAGCCCATATCAGAAACTGACGACTATCCCGCTGGCGGATTCATTCGCGGAAACCGTGGAACAAATTGAAGCCGCGCCGATGATCATTCCTCCAACCCAAGATGCGCTCCCGCTGCCGCAGGACAGGCCGACGCCACAAAACTGGACCTGGGGCGAGGGACTGGTGATGCTCTGGATAATGGGAATGGTCATCATGACCGGTGTAAATGTCATCGCCCGGGTGAAACTGAAAAAACGGTTAGGTTTACAACCTTGTTCCCGCGATCTGCGTGAAGAAGCGTTGCGTCAGATGGAGATCAATCGTTGTCTGCGGATTCCTGTCCGGCAGAGTATGAGCGTCCACAGCTGCGCGATCTATGGCAACTTGATGCCGCAGCTGGTTTTAAGCGCAGATTTTGAAGAACGAACACAAGCGCAGCGGAGAATGATGCTCGATCATGAATGCCTGCATGTAAAGTACGGACATCCGTGGTTTCTGGGATTCATCCAGCTGTTGGAAATCGTCTACTGGTTTAATCCGCTGGTGCGTCTGATGATGAACCAGCTGCGCCTGGATCTGGAATATTTTATCGATGAAAAGCTGCTGGAGAACAAACCGCAGAAAGAACGAATCGACTATGCAAATCTGTTGCTTTCCTTCAGCGCAGACCACGATCAGAGCGCTCTGCAATGTCTTAACAGTAAAAGAACGCGGAAGCGTTTGAAAGAAAGGATGGGATGGATTGTGAATAAAAAGAGAACGCCGTGGCTCATCGCCGCAGGCATCGTCGTCATCTGCGCCGGGGTCAGCGCCGGCATGATGTTGAAACCGGATGCCCAGTCCGGCTGGGAAATGACGATGAAGCTGACGCTGCTTCAAAATGAAGCGACGCCTGTGGAACTGGTGAACACTGATGAAATCAAAGTCTGGTGCGAAGGCTCGAAAAAAGCGCTGGAATCAATGGGGATGGAGGTTCCGGTCACCGTGCGGGCCGAGTCATGGATTTCAGCATCAGGCGAAGCGCTGACGCTGACTGATATGCAGCGGGGCGCAGAATCCCTGGCACAGCTGGAATTCGGGGAAATCCCGGAATCTGTAACCTGCTTCATGCCGGAAGACCGGGTCTTTGTAAAACTGACTTCTGACCAGCTTCTCCAGCCGTATCCGGTAGCGGACGGCGCTGACGCCGTAGCCCGGATTCAGGCAATTTCCCCGGTTGAAAATCCAGAAATCACCTGCCGCTGGGGCTGTTACGCTGGTCATCAGGCGCTGGATATCACCGATCCGGATAACAAGCAGGCGCCCATTCTGGCAACCGCAGCGGGAACGGTGAACACAACCGGGTTTAATCAGATCGACGGTAATTACATCATTCTTGATCATGTCGACGGAATTCAGAGCTTCTACGGACACTTGGGCGAAATCCAGGTTGAGGAAGGCGACGCTGTCGAACAAGGACAGACGATCGGCATCATGGGCATGACCGGGCGGGCAACCGGACCTCACGTGCATTTCTGTCTGATTCAGAATGAAACGGCGCTGGACCCGACAAGTATGTTCCAATAAAGGATAGAAACCGATCACGCTTGAAATCAAAACCCGGAAAATTCCGGGTTCTTTTGTTGCTTAGAAACCGGTTTCAAGGTATACTTCAGCTAGAGGTAAGAGGAGGAATTTTATGAGTACCCTGGATTATCATATCCATACGATCGTCAGCACCGACGCCGATTATACACCAACGGAAATCATCCGCATGGCAAAGGAAAATGGCGTGAAGACCCTGGCGATTACTGATCACAACAACGTTGCCAGCGTCGCGGAAGCGGCGAGCTTGGGCGAAGCGGAAGGCATTCGCGTCATTCCAGGCATTGAGATCGACTGTGACTTTGAAGGCGTAGGCTTTCACATGACGGCTTACGGGATTGATATCACCGATCCGCGTTATGACGAATTGTTCCATTATTATTATTACCAATCCGTTGAAAACACCTGGAAAGCGAAGCATCAGTTCTGCGAAGCGATGGGACTGGATCTGCCGGATGAGCTGTTGAAAGCCGTGGCCAAGGATAACATTCTTGTGCCTGAGGATATCGGCGCATATTTGCTGAGTCATAAAGAATTCGACGATTTACATTGGCTGGATCCTTATCGTGAGGGCGGCAGCCGCAGCGATAATCCGAACGTGAACTTTTTCTGGGATTTCTTCTCCCAGGGCAAGCCAGGCTATACTGCGGGAAGCAAGAAGACGGCGGCGGAAATCATCGACCTGATTCATGCCACCGGCGGGGAAGCGGTCGTCGCCCATCCGGGAGCTAATTTCAAAGGCAAAGATGAAATTCTGGAACGATTATTAGACAGCGGCGTGCAGGGCATGGAGGTCTACAGCAGTTATCACAGCGAGGAACAGACCCGTCATTACCGGCAGCTGGCGCTGGATCATGGACTGTGGATGACCTGCGGCAGCGACTTCCACGGTCATCATAAACCGGCGATTCAGATCGGGCGTATCCCGTTTCTTGAAAATGAAGCGGAAATTCACCGCTTTTAAGCCTGTTTTACAATTTTCTTCGTGATTTTTACAGTGTGCTTTGATATAATGATAAAGTCAATTTTGGAAGGTGGTTATTAACTATGGGACGTGCACATGAGGTCCGTGCGGCGGCGATGGCCAAAACAGCCGCAGCGAAGTCAAAATTATACTCCCGTTACGGCAAAGAACTGTTGATCGCAGCGAAAGCGGGCGTTCCGGATCCGGAGATGAATCTGGGCCTGAAACGGAAAATTGCCGAAGCCAAGGCAAACCAGGTTCCGGCGGATGTTATCAAAAGAGCGATCGAAAAAGCAAAGGGCGGCAGCGGGGAAAACTATGATTCCTGCCGTTACGAAGGTTTCGGTCCGGGAGCGGCGACGATCATCATCGACTGTCTGACCGACAACACCAACCGCAGCGTCAGCGCGGTCAAGACCTGCTTCAACAAAGCACATTGCAAGATGGGCGTCGCGGGCTGCGTTTCGCACAGCTATGACAACGTCGGTCTGTTCAACTTCCCGTATGAAGATGAAGAAGGCATGCTGGATGCGCTGATCATGGCGGATGTGAATGTTATCGACATCGAAAGTGAAGACGGAAACATGACGGTGACGGTTGATCCGACGGATTTCCACAAGGCGAAGGAAGCCATCGACGCTCTGATTCCGGAAGTCGAATACGACGCTTGCGAAATCACGATGCTGCCGCAGGAATACGTCACGCTGGAGAGCGAAGAAGACAAAGAATCCTGGAATCGTCTGTTAACGATGCTGGATGATTGCGACGACGTGCAGAAGGTTTACCATAACGTCGAAGCGGAATAAAAAAACGATCGTTTAAAAAGAAACCCTGAAGTTGAGTCAAGCTTCAGGGCTTTCTTTATCTCGTTTTTGGTTAACAGAACACGGGGATTTAGAAAATGGTGCCGCCGCCATCAGCGCGGATTGTCTGGCCGGTGATATACCCGGAGGCGTCGCTGGCTAAGAAAACGAGGATGGGGGTTAAATCCGCATACGCCGTGCCGATTCTGCCGATCGCTGGGACTTTGAAACCGAGCGTTTCCGGCTTGCGCTGCGCTTCCGGGAATGAATCGATGATGGCTTGCATTTTCGGGGTGATCGCCGTCGGACTGATGCAGTTAATGTTGATTCCGTCTTTCCCCCATTCCCGCGCCGTTACTTTCGTCAGCCCGCGGATCGCTTCTTTCACAGAAGCATAGGCGGCGTAGCCTTCCGTGCCTAACAATCCGGCCGGCGAAGCAAAATTGATAATTTTGCCATGCACTTCCTTTAAACAAGGATAACACAGCTTCATTAAACGCCAGGTTGCCAGATAGCCGCTCTCAAATACGGTCATCAGATCCGCTTCCGTCTGGTCGAGGAACGGACTGCCGGGTTTGGCATTGACCGCGTTGTTAATCAGAATGTCGATCCGGCCGAAATGATCAGCAGTCTGCCGGACCAGATTTTCCAGCTGTGTGGGATCGGTGATGTCGCAGACGACCGCCAGAACCTGAGCTCCTTTCTTGCGGCAGATTTCAGCGGTTTCCTCCAATTTGGACTGAGTTCGCGCGCAGATGGCCAGATTCGCACCTTCTTCTGCGAAACGAATCGCCGTTTCCCGGCCGATCCCGCCGCTGCAGCCGGTGATCAACGCAACTTTGGATTCTAAAGCTTTCAAGATAATCCCTCCTTTACCCTTATCGTATTCCTCTTCACTGAAAGAAACAATAAAGAAGTTAAATAGTTAAATAATTTCACAAAGTTGCTTGAAAGAAAAGCTGAAAACAAGGCTAAGGCAGAAGAATGATATCCGAAAGAAAAGAATTTTGGTATAATGAAAAAGCGACGAAAGGATGAAGAATCATGAAACGAATACTTACTTACGGAACTTATGACCTTTTACATTGGGGGCATATCCGTTTATTAAAACGAGCGAAGCAGCTGGGCGACTATTTGATCGTCGGCCTGTCGACGGATGAATTCAACGCGATCAAAGGAAAAAAAGCCTATCACAGCTACGAGGAACGCAAGATGATGCTGGAAGCGATCCGCTATGTTGATCTGGTGATTCCGGAAAACGACTGGGGGCAGAAGCCAAAGGATATTCAGGAATATCACGCCGATCTGTTTGTCATGGGCGATGACTGGGAAGGCAAATTCGATGAGCTGAAGGCGTATTGCGAGGTTGTTTATCTGCCGCGCACCGAAGGAATCTCTACGACTAAGATCAAGGAAGATCTGGAAAAGCTGAAATAAGTCATTGATCACTTCTAGTTTGGAAACTTCTACTCTTACGTTTACTATATTTTAACCCACGGAGGGAAAATGAAAAAAATAGGGATTAGTTTATTGGTATTAACATTGTTGATAGGCTGCTCAAAGAAGGTAGAAAATTTAGAGAATAAGATTGAGCCGGAATTGGATCACGAGGAAATCATGGCTGGAGATTTTTCTTCTTTTGCCGGCGTATATGTCAATTCAGAAGGAATGATTATCGTTCTTGATGAAGAAGACATCGAAAGAAAGCTGATGGAAGTCATGGACATCGATGACGGACATTATTATTTGAACGTGAAAACGGATGATGGATTTGGTTATGGAATCGAAGTTTATGGTATCGGTGTGGAAGTGCCGGAATATGAAGGATTAACCGATATAACAAAAATTCGTGTTTGTCGTGGCCAAGCAGGCCCTATGTCGGTGGAAGAAATTTTTAATAAACAGGGATAGCTTGGTAATACCAATTTCATAGGACTTTATAGTATACTGCGTCAATGGGGATAAAAAAGCAGAGATTGCCGCGGGTGATTGATCAATGTGAAACTGAGGATAATGATTCTTTTATGTTTTTGCTGAGTTTAGGAATAATTGAATTTCTGATATAAAGAAGCTGGCAGCGGTAAACTTGATTTTAAGCTTACTGCCGCCAGCTGTTTTAATTGAAATTGAGGAAGAATTATTCTGTTCCATTAATTTTATAAGATGATCGGTCCGCCGATTTCTTTTTTTAACAATGCGATCCGGTCAGGTTCCGCCATCATCGAGGCGTACAGCTGTGTCGAACGGTATTCCAGCCGGCGGTAAGGCTCGGGAACGGCCGCGAAACGGGAGGCGATGCGAACTTCCTGTTGACGCAGCTGTTTTAAATACTGTCTTCCGGTTTCGTTGAATGCCAGCGGACGCAGTGTGTCGATCGGCGGCAGGCTGCGGATCTCATCCCAATGAATCTGGCACAGCAGCTGCAGACAGGTTCGCTGAATCCGCGATCGGGTATAGCGTCGGTTCACGGCGGCGGCGATGAAGCTGTCCCAGTCCGGTGAAATCTCTGCACAATGAGCCAGATGAACTTCAATTCCTTCGGAAAACAGGAAGTATGTTTGCAGGACACGCACCGGCATCGTGGTCAGCATCATTCTTAAATAAGGATAGAACTGTGCCAGAGAGACCCGCGGCCCGGCCTTCAGCGCGGAAGCCATCGGCGTCTGTTCATCGGAGAAGCATTCCTGTTCAGCGGCCAGCCGGATCGCCTTGGCGCTGGCCACCGGCCCCTGCAGCGCCGTTTCATGATAGCCGACGGTGCGTTGGATCGTATAGGGCGTGATCGGACTGTCCTGCAGCTGTTTCAGATAGGCCACGCCCAGGATATCGTTGGGCAGCATCTCCTTGGCCCATAAACCATACGCCTTGGGAAAAGCCAGTCCGGCGGCCATCGACTCCTTCAGATGATCCGGATTGATCGGCATCGATGCAATTTCCTTCAGTTCCTGCAGGTTGTTGCTTTCCGAGCCGAAGACCAGTGAAGAAACCTGCGCCAGTTTTAATAACGTCACCGCGCCTTCGGCAAAATGCGAAGCGCTTTGCGTGACCCAGGGATAGGGCAGCTCGAGGATCAAATCGCAGCCCTGCGCCAGCGCTGTCGCCGCCCGCTTCCATTTATCCAGAATCGCCGGTTCCCCGCGCTGGACGAAATTCCCCGACATCACCGCGACCAGCACATCGCAGCCGGTGATCGCGCGGGCTTGTTCTAAATGATAAAGATGACCGTTATGAAACGGATTGTATTCTACGATAATTCCACATGCTTTCATAGACAACCTCCAGATCTTTCCAAACCTTCCTTATACGAAGGCGGACAGCGGTTTTTTTCACTGCTGTCCTTTATGATATCATAAACATTCGTGAAATGCTCACAAACCGGAGAAACGCTATGCTATAATAAACTAGGAATCCGAGGTGAAACAAAAACAATGGATGAAAGACAAAAAATAGCGACAACGATATACCGCCCGAAAGGGCAGCCGCGGGCGATCTTCCAGATTTCGCACGGGATGGCGGAACACCGGCTGCGGTACGCGGAATTTGCACAGAATCTGGCCCAGCTGGGCTTTGTGGTTGTGACCAGCGATCACCGCGGACATGGAGGATCTGCCGCCAGCCCTGAGGAGCTGGGTTATTTCAACAAGCACAAGGGCTGGCAGAAATGCGTCAACGATCTGTACGAACTGATGATTCAGGTGAAGCAGGAATATCCGGACGTACCGGTAATCCTGTTTGGGCACAGCATGGGTTCGATCATGGCCCGCAGCTTTGTCAAACGTTACGACGCGCTGCTGAACGGACTGATCCTGTGCGGTGCGCCGAACTACAACCCGGCCGCTTCGGCCGGCCGGATTGCCGCCAAGTCCATCATCGCGCTCAAGGGCGATCATTACCGCAGCAAGCTGCTCGATCAGCTGGTGCAGGGCTCGTTCAACAAGCAGATCCCCAATCCGCGCACGCCGTTAGACTGGCTGAGCAAGAATCCGGACAATGTCGACGCGTACATCGCCGATCCGCTGTGCGGATTTCGGTTTACCGCTTCGGCGTTTGACGATATGTTTTACGGGATTCAGGATATGCATGATCTGATGCGCTGGAATCTCAAGAACCCGAAGCTGCCGATTCTGTTTATCGCCGGCGGGGACGATCCGGTGACCGGCGGCCGCAAGGGGCTGGAAAGCTCGGCGGCAACGCTGCGGGAAGCCGGCTATGACGACATCGAGATGCGGGTATTCAAAGGATTGCGTCATGAACTGCTCAATGAAAAAGAAAAGGATCAGGTCGTGGCGGAGATTCTCGACTGGACGGCCCGCAAGATTGGCGGCTGCGCCGATCTGCGGACGGAACAAGCGGATCAGTAACGAGCCGGGTAAGCCGGTAAAGAACCCGGCGGAAGGGATCTTATCCGGTTTCCATTTCTGCGGTTCCCCGTTAAGCAACCCCTGAAAAACCCCGGTGTTAAGCTTTAAAAGTTATCATTGACTTTGGCTGGGTTTTTACATATAATAAAGGCTGTTAACGAAATAGGGTGAACTGCGCGTGAAATGGTCTAAGACTGAACTGATCAATCAAGGGAATCAAGAACTCACAATTAACGAGGCTGTGACGTTTGATCCAGAAAGTTTGGCGAGCGACCGCCTGCGGGATTTGAAAAACGTGACGGTGACCGGCAGCGGACATTACGATCCGTCGCGGCAGCGTTTCGAGGCAGATCTCAAGGTCACGGGTGATATGGTGGTTCCCTGCGCGGTGTCGTTGGAAGACGTCATCGTGCCGTTTGAGACTTCTTCTCACGAAGTGTTCTCTTTCCTTCCGTGCGAGGAAGATGAGGTTCATGTTCTGAAGAAGGATGTACTTGAACTCTACCCGGTCGTCTTTCAGCTGATCCTGGCCGAAGTCCCGCTCAAGGTTGTTAAAAGCGGAATTTCCTATCCCAAGGGAGAAGGCTGGGAAGTCATCAGGGAAGAAGATTACAACCGGCAGAAGAAACAAGAAATTGACCCTCGTTTAGCGAAACTGAAAGAATTCAAGTTTGATGATTAGGAGGTGCTGACACATGGCTGTACAACAGAGAAGAAATTCGAAGACAAGAAAGGCAAAACGCAGAACGCATTTTAAGCTGACGGCTCCGACGCTGGTTAAATGCCCGGCTTGCGGAGAATACAAGCTGCCGCATCGCGTTTGCTCCTGCGGTTCCTACAACGGCAAATAAAACAAAAAGAAGATATCGGAAAAGGTTTCCGGTGTCTTTTTTTATTCTTGTTGATAAGTTGAAAATAATTCAATTAGATTAAGAAACAGGACTTGATTTAGTTTGACAAAGTTCGACAAAAAGCCTGTGTTTAAGCCAAATGGTAAAAATTGGTTAACAAATTATGACAACTTAATGACGTTTTATTAAAATAAATTCTTGGCATTTGCGGGGACAGTGTTATAATTGTGGTATGAAGTGGCATAAAGTGGTAGATTGTGGGTGATTGATCATGTTCATGGGCGAATATCGGCACAACATTGACGCCAAGGGCAGAATGATCATTCCTGCCCGCTTTCGCGATGAGCTTGGCAATCGCTTCGTTGTTACCCGCGGTTTGGACGGCTGTCTGCGCACCTATACAATGGCGCAGTGGGACGCCGTGTTCGAGCAGCTGAAACGGCTGCCTTCCACCAAGCGGGAAACCCGGATGTACATTCACATGCTGACGTCGAAAGCGTCCGAATGCGAATTGGACAGCCAGGGACGAATTCTGCTGCCCGCCGCTTTGATCACAGAGTCCGGAATTGAAAAAGAATGCGTCGTGGTCGGGGTTGCCGATCACGTGGAAATCTGGGCCAAGGAACGCTGGGACAACTACTATGACGAAGCCAGTGCTTCGTTTGAGGATGTTGCCGAACAGCTCACGGAGTTTCTCGTATGACAAGACATTACAGTGTATTGCTTCAGGAGTCCATCGACGCCCTGAACTGCCAACCTGACGGCATTTATGTTGACGGCACATTAGGCCGCGGCGGCCACAGTCTGGAAATTGCCCGGCGCTTGCAGAACGGTCATCTCTACGCGTTTGACCTTGACGAACAGGCGTTGGCGGAATCCGCTCAGCGATTAGCTGAAGTCAGCGGCCGCGTGACGCTGATCCGCGCCAATTTCGCGCAGATGCGTGAGGAATTGAACGCGCGGGGCGTGCTGAGTGTCGACGGTGTGGTCATGGATCTGGGCGTTTCCTCGCCGCAGTTTGACGACGGCGAACGGGGATTCAGCTACCGCTACGACGCCCGTCTGGATATGCGCATGGATCAGAGTCAGCCGCGCTCGGCCTGGAATCTGGTCAAAGAACTTGATGAAAAAGAACTGAGTGCGCTGCTGTGGAAATACGGCGAGGAAAGTTATTCCCGTCCGATCGCCCGGCAGATCGTGCGGGCCCGCGCTCTGCATCCGATCGACACAACCTTCGAATTGGTCGACGTGATCAAAAAGGCGCTACCGGCGAAAGTGCTTAATAAGAAGGGACATCCGGCCAAGCAGACGTTTCAGGCTTTGCGGATCGCCGTTAACGGCGAACTGGAATCGCTGGAAACCGGCCTGCGGGCGGCGATGTCGTTAGTCAGACCGGGCGGCCGGATCGCCGTCATCACCTTTCATTCGCTGGAGGACAGGATCGTGAAGGAAACCTTCCGCCAGGCGAAAAGAAAAAAAAAAACCGACCCACGGATTCCCTTGCTGCCAAGTCAGATCCGGCAGCCGGACTTCCGTTTGGTCAGCCGCAAGCCGATTTTGCCAGGCGAGGAGGAGCTTGCGGAAAACAATCG
>QFCE01001890.1_pt1 | contig 16839 bp, 17 predicted proteins | sample 5346091 | NCBI WGS metagenome assembly QFCE01 (sample SAMN09062252, study PRJNA434731) | Human gut metagenome, whole genome shotgun sequencing project. | isolation source: stool timepoint A chromium assembly | host: Homo sapiens | collected 2015 | reverse complement strand
CCCCGGCTTTTTTCAAAAGCCGGGGGCTGCTGCTGCATGAGAGCAGGTTTAGACAGACAGGGCGTCCTCGATTTCCAGACCGGGGTTGTGCTTGGTGAGAAAGTTCACAGCCCATTCGCCGCCGAAAGCCACCAGCAGGCGGCCCTTGAAATCTTCCAGCAGCGCTGCGCCGGTGCACAGCACCAGATCTTTGGCCGGCATGGGGCAGGCGGTGATATGGCGCAGGTGCTCATAGGGCAGGCCGGAAGTGTACAGCTCTACGCCGTACTCATTTTTCATACGGTATTCAAATACATCGAACTGCAGCGTGCCCACCACGCCCACAATGACTTCTTCGAGACCGGAGTCGGGCACTTTGAAGATCTGGATGGCGCCTTCCTGGGCGATCTGCTCGGTGCCCTTGATGAACTGTTTGCGCTTCATGGTGTTTTTGGGAGATACGCGCATGAAGTGCTCCGGCTCGAAAGTGGGGATGCCGGAGTATTTGAATTTTTTGCCGGGCACGGTGATAGTATCGCCGATGGAGAACAGGCCGGGATCAAACACGCTGATGATGTCGCCGGCATAAGCCTCTTCCACGATTTCGCGTTCGGCAGCCATCATGGTCTGCGGCTGGCTCAGGCGCATTTTTTTGCCGCTCTGCATGTGGTAATACTCCCTGTCGCGCTGGAAATGGCCTGAGCAGATGCGCATAAAGGCCAGCCGGTCGCGGTGGGCCTTGTTCATATTGGCCTGGATTTTGAACACGAAAGCGGAAAAATCTTCGGAGAACACGTCGATCTCGCCGCAGTCCGCCGTGCGGGACAGCGGGGGGGTGGTCATACGCAGAAATTCCTCGAGAAACGGCTCCACACCGAAGGTGGTGAGGGCCGAGCCGAAAAACACGGGGGACAGAGAGCCGTTGCGCACGGACTCCATATCGAATTCCCGGCCTGCGCCCAGCAGTTCCACATCGTCGCGCAGTGTGGCGGCTTTTTTCTCGCCCAGGATTTCCTCCAGTGCCGGATCGTCCAGAGCCACCTCCATGGCGTTGACTTTCTTGCCCTTTTCCTCGCCGGAGAAAAACAGGATACGGCTTTTCTCCCGGTCATACACGCCGCGGAACTCTTTGCCGCAGCCGATGGGCCAGTTCATGGCGTAGGTGTCGATGCCAAGCTCTTTTTCCACCTCTTCGCACAGCTCCAGGGGATCTCTGGTTTCCCGGTCCATCTTGTTGATAAAGGTGAAAATGGGAATATGGCGCAGGGCGCACACTTTGAAGAGCTTGCGGGTCTGGGGTTCCACACCTTTGGCGCCGTCGATGACCATGACGGCGCTGTCGGCTGCCATCAGGGTGCGGTAGGTATCCTCGGAAAAGTCCTGGTGGCCGGGGGTATCCAGAATGTTGATGCAGTAGCCGTTATGCTGAAACTGCATCACCGAGCGGGTGACGGAAATACCGCGCTGCTTTTCGATCTCCATCCAGTCGGAGGTGGCGGCACGGGCGCGCTTGCCCTTCACCTCGCCCGCCTGGGCGATGGCTCCGCCGTAGAGCAGGAATTTTTCCGTCAGGGTCGTTTTACCGGCGTCGGGGTGGGAGATGATGGCGAAGGTCCGCCGCCGAGAAATTTCTTCTTGCAGTGTAGACATATACGAATATCCTCCAATAGATGGTGTCGGGGGTTTCCGGAATTTGGTTTCCAATATACCAGACATCATGTATATACAACCATTTAAGCTAACATATTTTTGTATATTTTGCAATCATTTTGCGCTGAAATCAGTGCAGAGAAAAAATTTTTTAGAAAGTTTCAAAAATTTTGTCCAAAATTCGATTTTTTGTTGTTGTTACTATATAGAAGGCCATGCAAACTATGATACAATGCCCCGGAGAACAAATAAAGGGGGGGATTATCTTGCTTTTGCTTGCGCCGTGCTTAGCGCTTTTGGAAACGGAAGAGGAGGCGCAGTCTTTTTCTGCGTTTTTTGAACGGTATCATCGGCTTGTGCTGAAAAAAGCGCGGGATGTGGTAAAGACACAGGAAGCGTCGGAGGATGTGGGACAGGAGGTGTTTCTCTATGCAGCAGAACATTTTGAAAAATTCAATGGCCGGAAAGAAAGGGACATTGTGCATTATCTGAGACTTTGTACGCAGTCCAGAGCCATTAATTATTTAAACAAAAACCGGCTGGAAGAGCCGCTGGACGAAGAACAGATCGCAGCGGGCGGTATCTGTGTGGAAAACACGGAACAAATCCTGCTGCGCCACGATACGGCAGCGCACATTTTAACAGCGGTGGAGAAACTGCCGGAACACTATCGCGCTCCGCTGGATCTGAGGTTGAACGGAGAGTCCTACCGTGATATTGCGGAGTTGTTGGGTATCGGCAAAGACGCTGCCTATAAACGCGTTCAGCGTGGCTATAAAATGATTCGGGAGGAGGTGCTGAAATCCGATGGCGAATGAACGGGAAACGGTGTCTCTGCAGGGTATGATCCGTTGGGCACTGGCCGAATGCGCGGCGCGGGAAATTGACGCCCTGCCGGATATTCAAGAATTAAATGCACTCTATCCGGATACCGCTGCGTTCCGCCGCAGGGTCTTTTCTGCGATCGGGAAATGGAAGAAACAGGAAAAGCGCCGCCCGCTGCGTGTGCTGAAGCATATCATTGTGGCGGCGGCGGTTCTGATCAGCGTGCTGTTTGGCACGCTGATGGTCAACGCGTCGGTCCGTACTGCGGTGGTCAATACGATTATAGAATGGACGGAACGGGCAATTGGAGTTCAGTTTGAGGTGGAAGGGGAACCGATGGCTGCATTGCCCGAGGATTATGGGCCGCACTATATCCCGGAGGGTTTCATTTACCAAACAGGTTCCTCTTGGAGGAATCAAGATGCTTTTTCTTATGGGTACGAAAAGGCGGATGGAATTGGAAGTCTGAGTATTGAAGCTGGTATTGCAAACGGCTCTTCCGGTTATTGGATGGACAATGAACATATTATCTACGATAAAATTACATTTGAGGGTGAAACAGCTTATCTCGGCACGTTCCGTGACGGTACAGGGTATGTGATGCTGTGGGTCAGCGAGGGCGTGGAAATCATGCTTTATTACCACGATGCAGAAGCAACTGTGTCGGAACTGTACCGGATTGCGGAAAATATGTATTAAAGTTATGGAGAAAGTCGGCACCCGGCAAAATATTTGCCGGGTGTTAATTTTTGCACAAAAAAAGAGAGGTTTATTTTGGCAATTATTACAAAAATATAGAAGCGGGGTAAAATTTCTAAAAAATTTTGTCCAAAAATCTAATTTCGGCTGTTGTTACTTTATAGAAGGGTGATCATATTACCCTGAAAGAAAGAGAAAGGAAGGATTTCCCATGTACGCAACAAGAAAAACAGCAGTTTCCAAACTCCTTGCCATCGCAATGGCCATTGCGATGGCGCTGACCATGACGGTCAGCGCATTTGCCTCTGATGTTCAGCCCTATTATGACAGTGAAACAACGATTGCAGGAAAAGTCAACGTATCGTCGAAAACGTTTACCGTAACGGTACAGGGACCGAGCAGTGTTACCAAAGTCAAAATGGAGGCGACGCTGTATCAAAAGAAATTGATTGGCCGGGAAGAGATCAGCACAATGTCGGCCAGCTCCAACAGTGCCAGATGCTCCAAGAGCCAGAGTGCAGCGATCGAAAAGGGCAAGACCTATGTGATCGAAGTGACTGCGCAGGTGTATTCCGGCGGCGCATGGGATACCATTGAGGAAACGATCACCGTGAAAACCTGACGCCTGCCCCGGCGCGCGAAGGGGGTGAGAGCCGAATCAAACTGTTCCGATGTCCGTAAAACATACAAGAACAGAAAGGAAGGTTGATTGCAATGTTCAAAAAACTGGCGTCGATGATGCGGCCGCAGCCATGTGCCTGGCCCTGGGAGTGTCTGCGTTCGCGGCAGATACCGGCGCAAAGACGTTGCGGCAGGTTTACGATCTGGGCAACGGTGTGACCGCCGTCGTGGTGGTGGATCAGATCGGGAAAACAGCGATGCCGGCCCGTGACGGGAATTCCATGACGTTCTCCGACGTGGCCAGCCCCAAGAAAACCCAGCATTATAATTTCCTGGAGAATTATGGAAATTTCTGTGATCTGCGTGTGTGGAACGATGCCACCAAGAACGAGGGCACGCAGATGAAAGTCACCTTCAAAGCCACGGTCAACGGCAAGACGACGAGCTTTTCCCCGGTGCTCGTCGATCCCCAGTGGAGAGCTTATATCCAGCTGAACTCCAACCAGCCGGACAAGGGTATAAACGGCGGCGTGGATGCGACCATGGAGGCGGTGGACGCCTCTTCTGTCCCTTATACCTTTGTGGCGAGCCAGGATTGGATGTAATTCTTATCCCGGAACGGGCGGGTGGCTTCCGCCCCGCCCGTTCCGGAAAATGCTCATAGCTATATAGGTAAAAGAAAAGTCCTGCAATCCCTTGTTTTTTTTACATGAAAAGGATAGACAATAATACGAAAGAGAGGTAACATGAAAATGACAAAGATGAAGAAATTGACGTCTGTTTTGTTGGCTGTTGTTATGGCTATGGGCCTGATGGTGCCGGCGTGGGCGACAGAGCCTTTGGAGGAAGCAAATCAAGAGCCTAAATATACTTATGAATTTATTTCTTTAATGGATATAGACAAATATCCAGAGATAGAAACGTTGCTGACTCAAAGCAATGCTGAACTGATTGATTATGATGCTGCATTAGAAAATGAGAAAGAGCAGTATGTTCAAACGGTAAATCAATATTTGAGCGAGGCTGGAATTGCAGAAGTTAGTGCAGAGGAAATCGAGTCTGTACAGCAGGCATACGGACTTGCGGAATCGGCACAACAATATTTGGAAAACGCAGTCGCAGAGGATTATCAATTGCTCATTCAGTATGACTCAAAAACCAAAGATATAAGCAACGCATGGAAGATTCAACCTACTACAACAAAAGCTGGCTTTTCTTTTAAGCTTACTAACATTGGTGTAGATAGCATTGATAGCATTTCGGGAAAAGTCACTTTATATAGATTATCTGGAAATAGCTGGTTGACTGGGGCGGGCAATACAAGCAGTTTTACCAAGACAAATGTAAAAAGTGGAATATTTTATACATGGAGTACGCCCGTATATTATGTTGCGGAAAAATTTGAATATGCGTACACTGTAAAAGAAGATACAGCTGTTCGGAGTTATTCCAATGCGGGTAAAGATAATGAAATCCGCTATAATTTTGCTGCAGGTGCATATCAACCTATGGCGGCGCTTGGCGGAGAAAGGCATCATTTTATATCACAAAACACATTGTCCGCATATGATTATGATGTGAATAAAGCGTATGCAATTCGTATGACTCATGCAGATCATGTATTGACGGGCAATTGGGGGAGTTCTGCAGCTGCAAAAAACTTCCGCGCACGGGAAAGCCAGTATTTGGCAAACAAACAGTATAAAGACTTGATTATGCTTGAAGTAGAAGATTTTACGAGTAAACAAGATTCATATGGTAGAGAAAATCTTGGCACAAAATATAGCCCGGAAATTGCGGCTTGTGCAATTTACTACCAGAACCTGTTTGGGATTACATTATAAGAGCGAAGGGGTGACCGGCATAGAACGTATGGAAATTATCCCATTTCAGAGCTGCGGAAAGCTGCTCTTTGGTATGACACGGGAACAGGTGGAAGCGGTTCTGGGTGATGCGGGGCGCGACGAGGGCGCGGACGGCTGCCTGCCCAATGCCCAATTGGTTTGGTACTGCAATATGCGTTATCATATCTGCTATCTGGACGGGCGAATGGAATGGGTGGAAGTGCCAAATCCGGAAGATGAAAACAGTGATGTATCTCTGTATGGGATCTGCCTGTTTCAGAGCAGGGCAGAGGATGCGGTGCGTGCGTTGGAACAGTACGGTGCATGCATCCATGATTGCCCCGATCCGGAATTGAGTTACACTTGCTGGTTTGAGAACCTGGGAGTGACCTTGTGGCGGGATCAGATCTATCATCCGAAGCGGATGAAGGATGATGCGTATGCTGCAGATTTCCGGGCGATGCCACGGGAAAATCTGCAGGATGTGCTGCGCTTCTGGCATTTTCAGTCTGTGGCAGCGGAATCTAAAGTCTATCAAACGCTGTGTGGGGCACTGGGGATTCCACGGGCCTGACCATTAGGTTGCCTGATGCGCTTTGTGTTTAGAAGGGCCATTCTGTTGATGTTGGTCACAAGGGGCAAACGCCCCGTTACATCCCGTGTTGTAGCAGGTGCTTCCCAGTGCTGCCGCCCGCACCTTTTTGGTGCGGGCGGCTTTTTCTGTTTTGCTTGCGTTTTTTTGCACAATTTCTGCTCCGTCAAATTGTCCGATCATACAAAGTTTGCGATTTTTGAAAAAACTTTTGAAAATCGTGTCCAAAAATCGAAAAATAATTGTTCTTATATATAGAGGGTTTTTCGAAACACGCGACCCCAGCCGAAAGGAGAGAGAACAATGAAGGAGACGAAACGGCTGTATCTGGCGCTGCTTGTCCTGGCAGTGGGGTTCTTCTGGTGTATGTGCGCGGGCCTGTTTTGGCCGGCGCAGGCGGCGGAGGATCCGGAAAAGGGGGCGCGGGAGGCCGTGCGCGCAGCCGTGGCCGCAGAAGGCGGCCGGGACTGGGACGCTTTTCTGGAACTGCAGTGCGCCGCCGCCCGGGGGCGCTGGGGCACCCAGATCGGAGCGCATTATCGGGACAAACGCCCGACGGGGGTGGACTGCCTACCCGCTGTGCGGGTGACGGCGTTGACGACGCTGTCCGATGCCCACAGCACGGCAATCTGTGCTGCGTATGAAGGGCGGTACGACGCGATGGCGGTGTATCTGGCGCGGGTGGAGTATGCCCATGGACCAGATTTTTCCGGCTCCGGCCGCAGCATTCGCATCCGCCGCTTTATCCTGGGGCTGGAGCATGGGCGCTGGCGGGTGCTGGAGCCGGTACTGCCCTAAGCGCAGGAGCGGCCCGCGCCTATGCGGGCGCAGCAATGCCGCGCTGAACCTAAATGAAATCATTGTACGGTTTCTATTTGCCGTCTGCACCAAAACGGTGTGGACGGCTTTTTCTTTTTTCAGCTGGCGGCGGGCATAAAGCGGGAATTTTCGCAAATCATAGAAAGGACTTGAAAAAAGGAGTTGATCGACTATGGAGCAACATTCACCCCTGCACAATACATGCGAGATCGGTCCGCTGCGCAAGGTGCTGCTGCACCGACCCGGACGGGAGCTGGAAAACCTGATGCCGGACTATCTGGAGCGGCTTTTGTTTGATGACATTCCCTATCTGAAGCTGGCGCAGGAGGAACACGATCAGTTTGCCGATACGCTGCGCCAGTGCGGCGTGGAGGTGCTCTATCTGACGGATCTGACGGCTGAAGCGGTGACGGACGAAGCCGTGCGCCGCCAGTTTATCCGGGATTATCTCTGCGAAGCGGGGATCGAGCACCGGCGTACCCACGATTTGCTGGAAGAGTATTTTGCCTCGCTCCCGGTAAAAGAACTGGTGGAACAGATGGAAGCGGGCGTGCGCAAGAGCGACCTGCAGCGCTTTGAACGCACCCGCCTGGCGGATCTGACAGCTCTGGGCGAAGAGGAGTATCCCTTCCTGGTGGATCCCATGCCGAACCTGTATTTCACCCGGGACCCCTTTGCCGTGGTGGGCGGGGGTGTGACGATCCACCGGATGCACACAAAAACGCGCAACCGGGAAACGCTGTTCGGCAAGTATATTTTTGAGCATCACCCGCGCTACAAGCAGGTGCCCAAATGGTACGACCGGGCGGAAACGGCCTCTTTGGAGGGCGGCGACATCCTGGTGCTCAGTCCCGAAGTGCTGGCGGTGGGCATTTCCGAGCGCACGGAAGAGGATTCTATCGATAAGTTTGCCCAGACAGTGCTGGAAAACAGCCCTACCTTCAAAAAAGTGCTGGCCATTAACATTCCAAAGACCCGTGCGCTGATGCATCTGGACACGGTGTTCACCATGGTGGACGTGGGTGTGTTTACCGTACACCCGGCCATTTTGCGGGATCTGGATGTGTATGTGCTGGAGCTGGGCAAGGGCGGAGCGCTGCATATCCGTGAGGAACAGGGGCGGCTTTCTGACATTCTGCAGCGCCATTTACAGCTGGACAAGGTAGAGCTGATCCCCTGCGGCGGCGGCAATCCCATTGACGCGGCCCGGGAACAGTGGAGCGACGCCAGCAACACCCTGGCCATTGCGCCCGGCGAGGTGGTGGTGTATTCGCGCAACTATGTGACCAATCGCCTGCTGGAAGAGCACGGTATCACCGTACACTGCATCCCCTCCAGCGAACTGTCGCGGGGGCGCGGCGGCCCGCGGTGCATGAGCATGCCCTTTGTCAGAGACTGAAAAAACGCGGCTTCTTTTTCCGCTGCGCCGGGTTTGCGGGGCGCTGGCTGTGTGCGCTGCGTACAGGCTGCAGCACGTTCGCCGCATTGGTAGCTGAAAGCGAAGGGAATCTGTGTTGGAAACAACAAAACAACAAAAAGGAGAAGAACAATCATGGCAGTGAATTTGAAAGGCAGAAGTTTTTTAACGCTGATGGATTTTACCCCGGAGGAAATCCGCTATATGCTGGACTTGGGCCACGACTTGAAGGCCAAGCGCCGGGCGGGCGTGTGTGGGAACACACTCAAGGGCAAGCATATCGTGCTGCTGTTTGAAAAGACCAGCACCCGCACCCGCTGCGCCTTTGAGGTGGCGATGACCCAGGAGGGCGGCAACGTAACGTATCTGGACGCCAATTCCTCTCAGATGGGGAAAAAAGAATCCCTGGAGGACAGCGCGAAGGTACTGGGCCGTTTTTTCGATGGCATCGAGTACCGCGGCTATGCCCAGGAGAATGTGGAGCTGCTGGCGAAGCATTCTGGTGTCCCGGTCTTCAACGGCCTGACCGATGTGGACCACCCTACCCAGATCCTGGCGGATATGATGACCATCGAGGAACACTGCGCAAAGCCCCTGCGGGAGGTGAAAGTGGTGTTCCCCGGCGATATCCGCAATAACATGTGCTATGCCTGGATGTACGGCTGCGCGAAAATGGGCATGCACTTTGTGGGTTATGGCCCGGCGTCCCTGGAAGTGGACAAGACGGTGCTGGCTCAGGTGCAGGATGTGGCCCGGCGCACCGGAGCGACCATTGAAATCAGCCACGACGAACGGTGCCTGGCCGGGGCGGATGTGATTTACTGTGATATCTGGGCCTCGATGGGCGAGGAAGATCTGATTCCTGAGCGGGCCAAGCTGCTCTCTCCCTATCGTGTGACTGAGGAAATGCTGGAGAAAACAGGCAACAAAAACGTGCTCTTTATGCACTGCCTGCCGTCGTTCCACGACTTGAACACCAAACTGGCCAAGGAGTGGGAAGAGAAAGGCGTGGATATCCGGGAAGTGACCGACGAGGTGTTCCGCGGCCCCCACAGCGTGGTATTTGACGAAGCAGAAAACCGGATGCACTCGATCAAAGCCGTCCTGGTGGCGACGCTGGGGGCCTGAACAGGCGCGTGTCCCGTTTTTCAAGGGGCATCGGTCCCTGTGCCCTGCGGGGCGAGAAAATGAGGTGAATCATTTTGAAGCAGTTTAAGATGCCCACGGCGTATGCCATTCTGACGGGCCTGATTGTAGCGGTGGCCATTGCCACCTGGATCATTCCTGCAGGGCAGTACGATTATGTGGACGGACTTCCCATCGCGGGCAGCTATCATACAGTGGAGGCAAATCCTCAGGGAATTGGTGCGATCCTTCTGGCGCCGCTGCAGGGCTTTTTCGATGCGGTGGATGTGGAGCTGTTCATTTTAATGGTGGGTGGTTTCCTGGGCGTTGTGATGGAAACCGGCGCCATTAACAATGGTGTGGCGGCGGTGGTGCGCAAAATGCGTGGCCGGGAGAAATGGATGATCCCAATTTTAATGATTCTGTTTGGCATTGGCGGCACCACGTTCGGCATGTGGGAAGAGACAATGGCGTTTTATCCCATTTTGCTGCCGGTGTTTCTGGCGGCGGGCTATGACGCGGCGGTTAGCATTTCGGTGGTGCTTTTGGGTGCGGGCGCGGGTGTGCTGTGTTCCACGGTGAACCCCTTTGCCACGGGTATCGCTTCGGGCTTTGCAGGGGTATCCCTGGGGCAGGGCCTTGTGCTGCGTGTGGTAATGCTGATCGCCTACGAGGCGGTGGCGATTTTCTTTGTCATGCGCTATGCGGCCCGAATCAAAGCCGATCCGGAAAAATCTGTGATGGCGCATAACCGCTGGCCGGCGCAGGAAATTCCCAACATGGACGAAGCCGAACCGCTGACGGGGCGGCAGAAGCTGGTGCTGGCGCTGTTCGCGGCGGTGTTCCTCATTATGGTTTACAGTGTGATCCCCTTTGAAGACGTGGGTATTACGGCGCTGCCAACGCTGGGATGGTGGTTCCCGGAACTGGGCGCGCTGTTTCTGGCCGGCGGGCTGCTGATTGGACTGGTGTACGGCATGGGCGAGGCCAAAGTGGCGGAGCGCTTTACGCTGGGTGCGGCAGATCTGTTGAGTGTTGCATTTATTATCGGTCTGAGCCGGGGTATCACCACGCTGATGAATCAGGGACTGATTACCGACACAGTACTCTCCTGGGGAGAGCGTCTGCTGACGGGGACAGGCAGCGTGCTGTTCATTGTGCTGACGTATCTGCTCTATCTTCCGCTGTCGATTTTAATTCCTTCCTCTTCGGGCTTGGCGACGCTGTCCATCCCCATTATGGCGCCGTTGGGGCAGTTTGCCGGAGTCAACAGCGAACTGGTAATTACGGCCTTTCAGTCGGCTTCCGGGCTGGTCAATCTGGTCACGCCCACTTCGGCGGTGGTCATGGGCGCGCTGGTGTTCGGCCGTATACCCTATGATCGGTGGCTGCGGTATATCTGGAAGCTTCTGGCGATTTTTTTCGTGATGACATTGGTGTTTCTGGTGGTTGGAGCCATACTGGCATGAGCGGGAAGCAGATTGGACAAAAAGGGGCGCGTCGCGCCCCTTTTTGTCCTGTGCGGACGGAGGCGGAAGGTTTTGCTTGCACAGCTGCTGCTGCTGCGCTATACTGAAGACCGCAGAACAAAGGAAAGGAAGCGGTTTTGAGATGGAGCTTCGAAAGGGGCGCGCATCGGATGCGGCGGCTCTGGCGGAGATTGAGGCAGCCTGCTTTCCCGCGGCGGAGGCGGCTGCGGCGGAAGAGATCGCCGCGCGGCTCAAAGTGTATGCGAACCATTTTTATGTGCTGTGGGACGGCGCGCGTCCGGTGGCTTTTATCGACGGGATGACCACAGATGAACAGGACCTGCGGGATGAAATGTATGCCGATGCATCGCTGCACGATGCGCAGGGAGCCTGGCAGATGATCTTCGGACTGAACACTTTGCCGGAGTATCGGCGCCGGGGCTGTGCCGGGCGGCTGATTGAGGCGCTGTGCGCGGCGGCGCAGGAACAGGGGCGGCGTGGCGTGGTGCTCACCTGTAAGGAAAAACTGGTGCCCTATTATGCGAAGTTCGGTTTTGCGGATGAGGGGGTATCCCAGTCTGCCCACGGTGGTGTTGTGTGGCACCAGATGCGCAGGACGTTCTGAAAAGACGGAAAAAAACGGCCCGGGTCCGATGGCCCGGGCCGTACTCTACGCTGCGCAGGTTGCGCAAAGCGCAGGCGGATGCTATGCTGAATGGGAAAGGAGGCACGCGAAAATGCCGAATCATTATGTTACGGGGAGCGCCATCCGCCGACTGCGGGAGAAACGAAAGCTGACGCAGGCTCAGTTGGCTGCTGCGCTGTCTGTCAGTGATAAAACAGTTTCCAAATGGGAGACAGCCCGGGGCCTGCCGGACATCACGCTATTGGAGCCGCTGGCCCGGGCACTGCAGGTTTCCGTACCGGAGCTGCTCTCCGGTGAAGAAGTGATCAACGCCAACCGGGCGGGAAATCTGCTGCGCACCGTGTTGTATGTTTGCCCGGTGTGCGGCAATGTGATCCATGCTGCGGGGGCGGCGCATCTTTCCTGCTGCGGCGTTGAGCTGCCGCCGCTGGAGGCGGAAGAGGCGGATGATGCGCACGCTCTGCACTGCGAGCTGGTGGAGGATGAGTTTTATGTCACGCTGGAGCATCCCATGACAAAGGAGCATTTTATTTCCTTTTTTGCCTGCGCCGGGTCAGACCGTTTTGAACTGGTCAAGCTTTATCCCGAGGGCGGCGCTCAGGCTCGCTTTGCCGCCAGAGGCGGCGGAATGCTGTACTGGTATTGCAACCGTCACGGGTTGTTTTGTCAGAAGCTGCCGCGGCGGCAGAGAGGAGGATCTGCATAAAGAACAACACCCGCGCTCTTTTCCGGAGTGCGGGCAAATTTTATGGGGAGAGCGTACAAAGGGAAGAGATGTGAATTGTAAAAAGTTACAAGAATGGAAGTACCAAGGAAGGATCGATTGCATTCGGCTGCGATAAGAACTAATATACAAAGAAGCATCTATGCGAATATGTGCGAACGATTGGCTGTGCGATGATTTTCTATGAACGAGACGGTCGAATTTATTTTTGCGCTGCTTCTGCTGGAGCTGCTTCTCATCTGGCTTGCGGTGAAACTGCAGAAGGCGATTTGTCGGCGGCATGGGAAGTTGGGATGGGCTGTGCCTGTTTTTTGCGCGGTGTCCCTTGCGCTCTGCTGCGCTTTGCTATTGCTGTCCCCGGCGGATATCTCGCACTATGTCGTTGTATTGACCGACCAAAGGCAACATGTGTTTTCGTCCCAGGCAGAGATGGAGGCGTTCCTGTCCTCGCTGGCGACAACGGATGTTGCGGGCATTGGGTATCCATCGGCCCTGCGTTGGGCGCAGGGTGCGCCGGCGCTTTTGTGCATCGTCATTGGCGGCGCATGTGCGGTTGTGGCTGCATGGAGAAGCTATCGCGAAAACTGCCATTAAAAAAGCTGTGTGCTCCCGTCGTGGGAACACACAGCTTTTTTGTGCAGTTTACTGCTCAAAAACTTTATTGGGCAGCTTTTCCACAGCGTCGGCCACGCCGGACATCCAGTCGCCCTCAAAGTCCTCAATTTTGCCGGCGTCTACCAGGGAAGCGAGCTTGGGATCGATGGGCATTTCTGCCAGCAGGTCCAGCCCGTGGCGGGCGGCGGCTTCCTCACTGCGGCTCTCGCCGAACAGGGCGATCTTTTTGCCGCAGTCGGGGCAGACAATATAGCTCATGTTTTCCACGATGCCGAGAATGGGTACATCCATCATTTCTGCCATACGCACGGCCTTTTCCACTACCATGCCCACCAGCTCCTGGGGCGAGGCAACGATGACGATGCCGTCCACCGGCAGGGACTGGAAGGTGCTCAGGGCCACGTCGCCGGTGCCGGGGGGCATGTCCACGAACATGTAGTCCACGTTGTCCCACAGAACATCGGTCCAGAACTGGGTGACGACGCTGCCGATGATAGGACCGCGCCAGAGCACCGGATCCGTGTCGTTTTCCAGCAGCAGATTGATGGACATGACCTGGATTCCGGTTTTCGTTTCCACGGGGAACAAGGCGCTTTCCGTGCCGCCGGCCTTTTCCGTCAAGCCAAAGGCCTTGGGAATGGAGGGGCCGGTGATATCGGCGTCCAGTACGGCGGTGCGGTATCCGCGGCGCTGCATGGTGACGGCCAGCTGGGACGTGACCATGGATTTGCCTACGCCGCCCTTGCCGGACACCACGCCGATCACTTTCTTTACGGTGCTGCCTTCGTGCAGCTTGGCCAGCATGCTGCCAGGGGTACGTTCGGAGCAGCTTTCGCCGCAGCTGCCGCAGTCGTGATTGCATTCGCTCATAGTAAAAAACCTCCTTGCGCCGCCAAAGGGGGCGGCGTCACTTCATCCTGGCCGGCGCAGAGTGGCCCGTTTCCATTCAGCGCCAGCCTGTTTCGCGCAATGTTATTATATGCACATTTTTTCGATTTTGTAAATAGACAGCTTCGCGGCTTTGACAGGTGAAGAGCAGAATCTGGCGCCGCGCGGCTTCGGCGCACAGAAAGTCCAATGCTGCGGCGCAGCGCGCCTCGTCGAAATTGGTCAGGGTATCGTCCAGAATGAAGGGGACCTGTTTGTCGGCGGGCAGCACCAGCTCGGAAATGGCCAGACGCAGGGCCAGATAAAGCTGGTCGGCGGCACCCTGGCTCAGCAAGGCGGCACTGCGGGGAATGGCAGTTGTATCTTCCGCTGCAGGGTGCAGTGTGCGGTCCAGGAGTACATGCTGATAGCGTCCGCCGGTAAGGGTGTGGAAGATCTCGCCGGCCCGGCGGCCCAATACAGGCGAAAAACGGGTCTGCAGGTCGGTATTGGCCCGGTCAAGCTCCTCCAGGGCCAAGGCCAAAGCATCGTATTCTTCCTGTGCCTGGCTGCGGGCGGCTTCCAGTGATTCCAGTTGCGCGGCAACTTCCAGGCGATCCCCAATGGCGGCCATTTCGCCTTCGCAGCGGTCGCAGCGGCTGCGTGCTTCCTGCTGCTGGTCACGGCTTTGCGTCAAAAAGGCTTCCAAGTCAGCGCGGCTTTCGGCGGGGCGCTGAAGGGCTTCTTCCGCTGCGCTCAGCGGAGCCTCGTCCGGCAACTGGCTGCGCAAAGCGCTGCAGCGTTCCCGGAGCTGCCCGGCCCGGGTTTCCAGTGTTTGCAGCTGACGCCACCGACGCAGCCCGGCCTCCAGAAGCGGAGACACCTGGTGGACGTTTTCAAGATCGGGGCAGAAAGAACTGGTTTCTTCTAAAATCTCGGCGGAAAGCTTTTTGTAGGTTTGATAAAAGGTTTGCCAGGAAGCGTTGATCTGCGCTTCGTTTTCCTGCCGGTGCACCCATACATTATATATAGTATTGTAATCCGTCAGAAGCGGCTCAAGATCCTCCGGCGCCTGTACGTCATAGGGAGCAAGCAGCGCGTCGGCCAGTTCCTGGGCGCGCCGCCGGTTTCTGGTACGGAGGAACCCACAGAGGATTGGAAGAGCGGCAGCGGCCAGGGTGATCCAATAGGGCTGTCCCAGCCCATATGCGGCGCCAGCCAGAGCCGCAGCTGCCGCGGCGGTAAGAACAGCGGTCAGAGGCAGGGAAGGAGCGGTGTGCTTTTGCAGAGCGCGGTAGTGTTCTGACACGGCGCGCACCTGCGCGGCAGCTTCTTCCGGTGTCGCAGTAAAAGGGGCTGCGTCCACTGCGTCCCGGGCGATGGCGGCCTGCTTTTTGGCCTCTTCAGCCTGAGACTGTACATGGTTCATGGACACCTGAGTGGTAAGCAGGTTGGCGGCGTTGAATTTGATGCGCATCAGCTGCTGATGTGATCGGCTTCCAATTGAGCTTTCTGGGCTGCGGCCTCTTTCTCGGTTTGGGTCAGTTCTGCTTTGGCGGCAAAGAACGCACGTTTGGCCTCGATTTCGTCCATGCGGTCGTGCAGTGCCAGTTTCTGGGCGGCCATTTCGGCTGCCTCACCGGCGCAGCGGGCCTGCAGACGGGCCTGATCGCTCTCCTGCTGCAGCGTGTGCAATTGTGTCAGAGATTGCCGCAGCGCTGCGATTTCTGCTTCTGTGCGGGGCAGCAGCCCGGTCTGGTTGTGCCGGCGCCGGTTCAGTGCAGTACGCAGGCGCTTTTCTGTTTCCAAATAAGAGGTCGTTTCGTCACCGGAGGAAATCAGCGCGGCGATGCGCTTTTCCAATTCGGCATCCTGATCAATGGACAAGGCGTTCTGCCGGATAAACGCACTGCGCTCAAACACGGCGCGGGGCACACCGGTCAGCCGCTCGCCGGCATTCTGGCCGGTCATGCCCTCTACCTGTGTGGCGGTGCCGGCGTATGCGGCGTAAAACCGCCCCATGGGCGTGCCGCCGTGTACCGTGTCGCGGACCAATACCAGCTCCTGGGCTCCGTCAGTCAATTCCATACGGCCGCTCATGGCAGCGCCGTTCCAGGGAATATAACGGTTTTTATCGGCCAAAGCGCCCCGCTCACGGGTGGGCAGGCCATAGAGCATGGAACGGAGAAACGCCAGCCAAGTGGATTTGCCGGATTCGTTGGGGGCTTGAATCAGGTTCAGACCTTCCTGCAGCTCCAGCGTGCTATTGTTCAAACAGCCAAATGTGGCTGTAAGCGTATGTAAAATCATCCAAATCAACTCCTATATATAGGGGGGTATTACTTATTTTACCATTATATCATGTAGTATGAAAAGTGTCTAAGAGAAAGTAAAATGGGATATGCTAAAAAAAGGGAAAAAGGGGTTGACAAAGAGGGAAAGGTTTGATATTATAAGCAAGCTTTCCCGCGAGGGGGAGCGAAAAGGAAGAAGGCCATAGAAAAAGTTAAAAGATCAAGAAAAAAAGTCTTGACAAGAGCTTGAAGGTATGGTATTCTAACAAAGCTGTCCGCGAGGGCGGCGGCCGGAAACGGAGAAAAAGAGAGAGCCACGGCGAAAAAGATTGGAAAAACTTGAAAAAAGTTCTTGACAAAAGCTTGAAGCTGTGGTAATCTAATAAAGCTGTCCGCGAGAACGGCGTGTACCTTGTAAATTAAACAACGTAACCATGAAGCAAAAATGCACCAGACGGAGCACTGAAGAAGTGCTCGCTGAAACGTTGCAGGAAGCGGTTAGTCAATTACGCAGACTGTAACGATAAAAAAGTTTGAAGCTATGACAAATAGCTCTATGAAGGTTTGAACAGCGGGAGCTGTTTAGATACCATTTTATAGAGAGTTTGATCCTGGCTCAGGACGAACGCTGGCGGCGTGCTTAACACATGCAA
>QFCE01002103.1_pt1 | contig 16874 bp, 20 predicted proteins | sample 5346091 | NCBI WGS metagenome assembly QFCE01 (sample SAMN09062252, study PRJNA434731) | Human gut metagenome, whole genome shotgun sequencing project. | isolation source: stool timepoint A chromium assembly | host: Homo sapiens | collected 2015 | reverse complement strand
CGCCATGCGGGTGATCGTTCGGGTTCATGACGGAACCACGGACTGTCGGACGAATGCCCAGCCAGCGGGAACGTCCAGCCTTACCCAGGTTAACCAGGCTGTGATCTTCGTTGCCGACCGTACCGATGGTAGCGCGGCAGTTGCTCAGAACCTTGCGGACTTCGCCAGAGGCCAGACGCAGAATCGTGTAGCGGCCTTCGGAACCCAGGATCTGTGCGGAAACACCAGCGGAACGTGCCAGCTGGCCGCCCTTGCCCGGCTTCAGTTCAACGTTGTGAACGAAAGTACCTTCAGGGATGTTGCGCAACTCCATCGCATTGCCGACCTTGATGTCGACAGCTTCGCCGGAAACGATGGTCTGTCCGACCTGCATTCCCTTCGGAGCCAGGATATAGCGCTTTTCACCGTCTGCATAATTCAGCAGTGCGATGTTGGCGGAACGGTTCGGATCGTACTCGATCGTCGCGACCTTCGCCGGGATGTTGTCTTTATTACGCTTGAAGTCGATCACGCGGTACTGACGCTTGTGTCCGCCGCCCTGATGACGGGTTGTGATCCGACCGGTGTTGTTGCGGCCGCCCTTTTTGGACAGCGGTTCAAGCAGCGAGCGTTCTGGAGAAGTCGATGTGATTTCTTCGAAGCTCAGGCTTGACATACCGCGACGACCTGGAGTCGTTGGTTTATATTTCTTAATCGCCATTGGATTTAGTCCTCCTTACGCATTTTTCCGGAAATAGCGTGTTCTTCCGATATGTTGATCAGCTTATTCCGAGAATAAGTTGATATCCTGTCCTTCCGGCAGCTTGACAACTGCTTTGCGGACAGCGCTCGTCTTGCCGACGTATTTGCCCATTCTCTTCGTCTTCGGCTTGCAGTTCAAGATGTTGACCTGTTCAACCTTGACGCCGAAAATTTCTTCAACAGCCAGACGGACCTGCGTCTTGTTCGCGCCCTTTGCGACCGCGAAAGTGATCTTGTTGTCAGTGTCCATCAGCTTCATCGTCTTTTCAGTGATGATCGGGCGGATAATGATATCTCTTGCGTTACTCATTATGCGAATACCTCCCCAGCTTTGTTGGCAGCCGCTTCCGTCATAACCAGCTTCTGAGCGTTGGCGATGTCGAAGGCGTTCAGTTCTTCAACTGTCAATAAGGCAGCGTTCGGAATGTTGCGCAGGGACATGAAGGCATTGTCGAAGTCCTCGGCGATATCCGCTACAAACAGCGTTTTGCCTTCAAACTTGAACGCATCCATAACCTTGACAAATTCCTTTGTCTTGATCGCGTCGAACTTCAGCGCATCGACGACAACCAGGTTGTTTTCAATGACCTTTTCAGAAAGCAGCGATCTCAAAGCCAACCGGCGGACCTTGCGGTTCAGACGGTAAGCATAGCTGCGCGGCGTCGGGCCGAAAGCGATGCCGCCACCTCTCCACTGCGGAGCGCGGATGGAACCCTGACGAGCACGGCCTGTGCCCTTCTGACGCCAAGGCTTCTTGCCGCCGCCGCTGACTTCATGACGGCTCTTGGTGTCATGCGTTCCCTGACGCATATTCGCGCGCTGCATGATGAGCGCGTCAAACATGACCTGCTGATTAGGTTCAATGCCGAATACAGCCTCAGCCAGTTCGATTTCGCGAATCTCTTTAGCTTCCAGGTTATATACATTTAACTTTGGCATCTGTTATTCCTCCTCTTTTGCTTCTTCGGAATAGCTGATCAGATCCTTGGCCGAAACAGCAGCTGTTCCTTTGACGGATGATTTAACAACAACCAGTCCGCGCTTCGGTCCCGGAACGTTGCCCTTGATCAGCATGTAGTTGTTTTCAACATCAACCTTGATGATTTCCAGATTCTGTGTCGTGGTGGTATATCCACCTTCCTGGCCAGCGCCAGCCGTTCCCTTTTCGATCCGGCCGTTGTTACGTCCGGTCGTTGCCAGAGAACCGATATGCCGCATGTTCTTGGATCCGCCATGCGTTTTCGGGCCCATCGTCGCGTTGTTTCTGACGATTGTGCCGTTGTAGCCGCGGCCCTTGCTGGTGCCGGTTACGTCGACGATTTCGCCGGCGGCGAACAGATCAACCTTCACTTCGTTGCCGACTTCCAGGTTTGTCATTTCCGTGCCGCGGATTTCGCGGACGAAACGCTTCGCTGCGGTCGATGCCTTGGCAGCATGACCCTTTTCAGCTTTGTTGGAACCCTTTTCGCTCAGATCTTCAAATCCCAGCTGAACAGCTTCGTAGCCATCGTTTTCCAGGGTTTTCTTCTGCAGCACTACGTTCGGCAGTGCTTCTACGACCGTGACAGGAATCAATACGCCGTCCGTAGTGAATACCTGCGTCATGCCAAGTTTACGTCCTAAAATACCTTTCATGATGTCACCTCCACTGTCCTTACAGCTTGATCTCGATGTCGACGCCGCTCGGCAGTTCCAGACGGCTCAATGCGTCAATGGTTTCTGCAGTCGGTCCGACGATCTCGATCAAACGCTTATGTGTTCTGATTTCAAACTGCTCACGCGAATCTTTGTACTTGTGGACAGCTCTTAAAATGGTTACCACCTGCTTCTCTGTCGGCAGGGGTACAGGTCCGACGACTTTCTTTGCGCCGTGTTCCTGAGCAGCCTTAACGATCTTTTCGCTGGCTGTATCCAGGATTCTGTGTTCGTAAGCTTTTAAACGAATTCTTACGCTGTTTTTTGCCATGAAATCTTCCTCCTTCATTTCATCCGCCTTTTCGGCAGATTCGCTCGGTGTGAATTCCCCGGTCTTCACGCTTAGCTGGCGCTATCGTGACAACGCCGATCAGCGTGCCGGCAACCTCCCACGTCCATGCGAATGCTTCGCTATTATAGCACTCAAAAACAGGCAATGCAACACTTTTTTCAAAAAAGTTAAATACTTAGAAAAACGGCTTCAGATCAAGCTCTTTTTAAGTTTTGAAAATCAATGATTTTGCTTGATCCAAAACAACGCAGATCAGTGGGTCATTGAGAGTATTCCTCTCCTTTTTCCTCCAGTTTCTCCTTACTTTTCTCACTGTTTTACGCGTATTTTTGATCATTTTTTCGACATTCTTCAATTGTTACCGCTTACATTCGTCGAAATTCGCCGTTCTTTTCTAATTTTAATCAGGAAACCTTCCCCCGGACGACTTGTTTTATATTATAATAAGGATATTTCCAGGAGGTGAGCCCATGTTTGAATTTCTGAAATCCAAAAAGCAGGAGCGCCGATGTGTCGTCGTGGCGCTGCACGGGTTCGGCCGGCGGCGGACGGACGAATTTCTGCCGCTGAAGAATTTCCTTGCCGCCAAGAAAATTGAGCTGATCCTGCCGGAATTATTTAACCCGCGCAATCCGCAGGACGTTGATCCGCAGAAATGGATTCAGCGAGCCGAGGAAGTCGTTGACGAACTGACAGCTCAGAATGCGGACGTGATTCTGATCGGCTTCTCAATGGGCGGCGTCATCGCCGCGCACCTGGCCGCTGTCAAACCCGTGAAGAAACTGATCCTGTTAGCCCCGGCGTTCAATTATATCAATGTCGGCAACGCCGCAGACTACATCACCGGCTGGTTCAGCAGCCCGAATAAAAAAGAACAGCCGGAAGCCTATCCGCCGCTGCCCGCTGATTTTACTTCGGTGTTCATGAACGTCGTTGATCTGTTAAAGCAGGACGCGGCGATGGTGGAATGTCCGGTGCTGATTCTGCACGGCACGGAGGACGATACGATTGCCGTTTCCTCCAGCCGCAGGATCTACAAAAAAATTCCGGCCGCGCAAAAGGGACTGATCCTGCTGGAAGGCGTCGGTCACGCGATTCTGGACGATCCGGTCTATGCTTCATTGGCCTTGAATACGATCGCCGCGTTCATCGAGGATCAGATTCATTTCTAATCCCGCAATTCCCATTCTATCTGAAATACGAAAGGCTGCCGCGCAGTAAATCCGTTTGCGCCGCAGCCTTTTTATGTTTTGCTTTATGTCCTGCTTTTTCCGCTTTTCTGCCGGCTACCGCTTCGCGCTGCGCCAGTAAGCGAATGCCGTCGCCGCCGAAAGAACGAACGCTCCGGCGCTCAGCATAAACGGAAACAACATATTCAGATCGTAGACGATCCCCGCGGCCAGCGACCCGAGCACGTTGCCCATCGACTTGATCGCGTTGAACAGCCCGGTGATGACGCCGACCTCGCTGTTTTTCCGGCCTTCCACGGACAAAGCCTGGGTGATCGGCTGATAAACGGCGTTGGCGGTAAAGAACACCAGATTCATTGCGATAAACAGCGTCAGATTGCCAGGAATCAGCGCTCCGGCCGCGCTCAGCGCGCACAGCGCCAGCACGACAATCAGCGATTTCTTCGCGTCTGTGCGGCGGATGATCCACAGATTGATGGAGAAATTGGCGATCAGGCCGACAAGACCGATGATCGCTTTGATCAAACCGTTATAGACCGGTTTAAAGTCCAGCTCCGCCTTTAAGAAATAGTTGAACGCGTTTTCGTGACAGTTGCTGGCGAACCCGGTCAGAAAGACGACGATCAGAAACAGAACCATGACCGTGCTCATCAGACTGCGGGCGCTGGCGAAGGAATTAAACGGATTGACGGCTTTCAGCAGCTCGCGCGGACGAACCGTCTGCGGATCGACAATCGAATCTTCGGCAAAGAACGCCGTGCCGATGCCCAGTGCGATCATCCAGACCGCCTGAACGTTAAACGCCAGCTGAAAGTGAATCGTTCCCAGAACGCCGCCCAGCAGATACCCTGCCGCCAGCGACACCGACTGCATCGCCGTATAGACCGCCAGATTCGCGGCGCGCTTTGAAGGTTCGCTGACGTCGATCACATACGCCATCGTCGCAACCCCCGCGCCGCCCGCAAAAGCACCCGCGGCCCCGCGCGAGATCAGCACCATCAGCTCGCTCGATGAAAACCCCAGACTCAGCTGCGCCAGCCCGTAACAGACGCAGGAAATGGTAAAGACCTTGACGCGGCCGATATGATTGCTGAACTCGCCCCAGAATACAGACGTCAGAAATGAAAAGAAGCACATCACCGCCATCGACGTTCCGAAAATCCGCGATGGCAGTCCCATCGCCGTATATAAGGTCGGCGTTACCGGATGATGGAAATTCATGCCGATTCCCAACAAGACCGTGATCACCAGCATCCTGAACACTGATTTCTTTTTTGTCATGCTTGCATCCCCCTTATGACTTCTCTATAATACAAGTTAAACCCAGGTTGAAGTCAAGCCGAAAAGGAGAAATGGTATGGATTATTCGATCAAAGAAATTTCTGAGCGGCTCCGCATCCCCGCCTCCACGCTGCGGTATTATGAAAAGCGTGGATTAATCGGTCCGCTGCGGCGCAGCACGGGCCAGGTTCGCGTCTTCTCTGAAGAGGATCTCAAACTGCTGCAGATCATCCAATGCTTAAAACGAACCGGCATGCCGGTCGAAGAAATCCGTGAGTTCGTCGGGCTGATCCGTCAGGGCGACGCGACATTGGAACAACGGACAGCCTTGTTTGAGCATCACAAAGCTCAAATCGAACATCAGATTGAACAGCTGCAGGAAAATCTGGCGGTGCTGGAACGCAAGATGAAGTTGTTCAACACGCCGGCCAAATAAACGAATCCCGCCTGTCACAGAGGACAAGCGGGATCTTTTTCTTATTGAACAGAGTGCGGGTGATCCTTGCGGTAATCGCACAATGCCTGCTTTGCCTGGCAGCTGCCTGCTTGATAGCTGGCGCACGCCGCGCAGCCGCGGTTCTTTTTAGAGCGCAGCCGGATCAGGCAATACGCCGTCCAGCCGCCAATGATCAGAATGACTAGCCACGTCGTCATCGTTCTTCCCGCCTTTCTTTTTCCTTATTATATCAGGATTTCAACAGGGGATGAAAGGAAATGACCGGAAGGTTGGACGCTGCGTGATCGTTTTCCTATTTTCGCAGCCGCGCTCTGACGCTGCCGCCGGAAAATCAGCCAGGGTAACGCGGCGATTGCCCCGGAGGATGATCGTGCCGGTAAGCGCTGAGCAGCGGGTTCTGCGGTCCCTCGCTGTGACAGATTCCCTTCATGCCGCAGCCCGCGCAGCCGCCTGCGCAGGCGGAGCCTTTTTGACGATGTTGCCGCCGCAGACTGCGTATTGCCAACAGGCAGGCGCCGATCACCATCAACAATACAGCGCCCTCGCCAAAATAATTTTGAATAGCAGCGAGCATTTGTTCTCCTTTCCGCCGGTTCCGGCTTTTAAACTTTCGCCGTTTCCTTCAGTTCAACTTCCAGTGTCCGGCTTTCTTTATAAGGCCGGATTAACAGATAAACTAAAACCGCAAGCAGCACAATCGCGATCACCGTGTAGATCGTAAACGGTGTTTCGCCTGTGATCAAACCGCCGATCTGGTAGACGATCATGGCGATGACGTAAGCGAAGCCGCACATGTAGCCGATCGCCCCGAGTGTCCATTTCGGATTGTTCATCTCCCGTTTGATCGCGCCCATCGCCGCGAAGCACGGCGCGCACAGCAGGTTGAAGATCATGAAGCTGTACGCCGAGAGGGCCGTGAAATCCGCCGCGATCAGCGTCCAAATCTCATTGCCCGCTTCGCTCAGTTCCCCGCTGTAATGGTAAAGAACACCGAAGGTATTGACAACTTCTTCCTTGGCGATCAGGCCGGTTACCGTCGCCACTGTCGCTTTCCACGCCATATCGCCGACCCAGCCCAGCGGATAGAAGATCCAGGACACCGCGTTGCCGATCAGCGCCAGCAGCGAGCTGTTGTTATCCTCAACCACCTGGAAGACGCCGTCCACAAAGCCATAGCCCTGTAAGAACCACAAGACAATCGAGCTTAACAGAATGATCGTACCGGCCCGCTTGATAAACGACCAGCCGCGTTCCCATGTTCCCCGCAGCACATTGGATGCCGAGGGAATATGGTAGGCCGGCAACTCCATGACAAACGGCGCCGGATCACCCGCAAACATCTTAAACTTTTTTAGGATAATTCCGCTTACAATCACCGCAGCCACGCCGATGAAATACGCTGATGTCGCAACTCCGGCGGAATTGTTGAACAGCGCCCCGGCGAACAGACCGATGATCGGCATTTTCGCACCGCAGGGAATGAAACCCGTCGTCATGATCGTCATTTTCCGGTCGCGGTCCTGTTCGATGGTGCGCGAAGCCATAATCCCCGGCACCCCGCAGCCGGTCGCCACCAGCATCGGGATAAAGCTCTTGCCGCTTAAGCCGAACCGGCGGAAGATCCGGTCCATAATGAACGCGATCCGCGCCATGTAGCCGATATCTTCAAGAATGCAGAGCAGGAAGAACAGCACAAGCATCTGCGGCACGAAGCCTAAGACTGCGCCGACGCCCGCAACCATTCCGTCCTGAATCAGGCTGGCCAGCCAGCCGCCGACACCCATCGTCTGTAAGAAAGCGTCAACGGCACCCGGCACCCACTCGCCGAACAACACGTCGTTGGCCCAGTCCGTGCCCAGCGTGCCGATTGAGATTGACCAGCCGCCCATCGAAATCGCATAGACCAGCGCCATGACAAGAATGAAAATCGGCAGCGCCAGCCAGCGATTGGTCACGATGGAATCGATTTTATCAGAAACCGACATCCGGGATTGATTTTTCTTTGTATAGCATTGGTGAATGATCGAACCGATATAATTATACCGTTCATTGGTGATGATGCTTTCCGCGTCGTCGTCCAGCTCGTCTTCCGCTTTTTGAATCAGCGCTCCGACATCCGGAACGGTGTTCATCATCGCCGTGATCTTATCATCGCGCTCAAACAGCTTGATCGCGTAGAACCGCTGCATTGCCGAAGGAATTTCTGCAGGTAGTTGTGAAATGATCGCGTTGAGCACCTTTTCCACTTTCGGGCTGAAACGATGAGCCGGCGGTAAGGCTTGCCCTTGCTTCGCCAATTTGACGGCCAGCGCCGCAGCTTCCTGAATTCCTGTTTGTTTCAGCGCTGAAATCGTGACGACCTCACAGCCCAGCGCCTTGGCGAGCTGCTGCGTATCGATCTGATCACCGTTTTTGTTGACGACGTCGATCATATTGACGGCAACGACGACCGGAATGCCCAGCTCCAGCAGCTGTGTGGTTAAGTACAGATTGCGTTCCAGATTCGTGCCGTCAACAATGTTCAGAATCGCTTCCGGACGTTCGTGAATCAGATAATTCCGGGCGACGACTTCCTCCAGCGTATACGGGGAAAGGGAATAAATCCCCGGCAGATCGGTGATCATAACGTCCTTCTGATCCTTCAGCCTGCCTTCCTTCTTTTCGACCGTAACGCCTGGCCAGTTGCCCACAAATTGATTGGAACCCGTCAGAGCGTTGAATAGTGTTGTTTTTCCGCTGTTCGGATTGCCGGCCAGCGCAATTTTAACTGCCATGTTCTATCCCTCCTAAAAATTAGCTTAAGCTAACTATATACCCCAAAAAGACAGGCCCCCCGGCCTTTAATCCACTTCGATCATCTGGGCGTCGACTTTGCGCAGCGATAATTCATAACCGCGGACGTTGATCTCCACCGGATCGCCCAGCGGCGCAACCTTGCGCACATAGACTTCGACCCCCTTCGTAATGCCCATGTCCATGATCCGGCGCTTAACCGCGCCTTCGCCATGAAGCTTTTTGACAGAAACGGTGTCTCCGACCCGGATATCCTTTAACGTTTTCATTTTATCCCCCCTTTTTATATCATGATCTTGCGGGCCATTTCTTTACTGATGGCCACGCGGGACTCCTTCACCTTGACGATGACATTGCCCTGGTTCTGCGAAATGAGCATGACCTCGCTGCCCTCGATAAAACCGAGTGAATTTAAGAAACGCCGAACTTCTTCCTTCCCGCCGATTCGTTTTACAGCGTTGATCTGTCCAGCCTGGGCCAAGGTTAACGGCATCAACCTCACTCCTCCTTTAAGTAAAAAACTCTGTTTAATTAGCTTTAGCTAACTTACAGTCTATATGTTACCTTAGTCTAACATCTATGTCAATCTTTTTTTGAAGAATTTCCCTTTTTTCCGAGCATTCAACTTGACAAATACTTTTTACTTTACGGTCCGAGCTGTAGTTTTGCTCTCCGGCATTTTCCCTCAAAAAAAGAAAAAGGCCAGGTTCCAGCCTTGATTCTTGCGATCCGAATCCGCTTTCTCCTGCCTGTTTTATTCAAGTCCTCGGCTTATAACAGATCGAGCAATTCCTCAATCCGGTAAATCCGCGGCAGATCTGCCTGGCATTGCTGGCCGGGATTCGCGAAAATCCAGATGGGCTGCATGCCTGCCCGGTAGGCGCCGATGATATCGGTAGCGAACGTATCGCCGACAAACGCGATTTCCTCCGGCGGCAGCTCCAGCTGGCGCGCCCCTTCCAGAAAGATTTCCACATCCGGTTTATGGGCCTTAAATTCGCCGGAAACAACGATCACCTCAAAAAGGTCTGCCAGACCGCACAATTCCAGCTTACGCCGCTGCATTGGCGAAATGCCGTTGGTGACGATGCCCACCTTATATTTTTTCTTCAGCTGCTCCACGACTCTGCGCGCCTGCGGAAATACGACAGTGTAATCGCCGAATGTATCATTCCAGTCCTTGCACAGCGCGTCGACCTGTTCCTGGCTGATACCGTATTCCTTTGCCAGCATCGAATACATGTGAATCTTTGGAATTGAACCATATTCATCCCAGGTCAGCAGCTTCTGAACAATATTTTCCCGCTCCACCGGTTCATCCCGCAGCTGTGGAAACAGCTCGTCCACTAATTTTCTGACCTTGGCGTCAGCGGCTGCCTGCCGGTCGATCAGCGTGTTGTCCAAATCAAACAAAATCCCTTTAATCCCAGTTCTCATGCGTTCCTCCATAATATTGATTACGCACTTCCAGATAGCACTCCGCATCCGTCTGGTTGATATAAGGCCGGATGAAATACGTGCCGATATTAAACGTAACCGCCCCTAATAAATACCATAAAAAGAAGGAAAGATCCAGCACAAACAGATCCAGCTTGATCCCCTGCGTCATTTCCTGGGAAAGCGCCAGAATCTGCTGCGGATCAAGATCCGGTTCATCCTCAGTCAAATACGGCACAAACCGATAGCTGTACGATTTAACAATCCCCGGAATAACAAACAACAGCGAGTACAGAAACACGATCAAATCCCGCCAGAAACCGGTCAGCACCACCCGTTTCAAATCTTCCCATTGATTGAAGCAGCGGAACACGTCGTTGGCGTTTTCCTCATCTGTGGACGCCTTTTTCATATAATTCATCAAACCGAAGCTCAGCGGATTCAGCACGATCAGCCGGATCAGCGCCGCAACAGCCGCCGAAAGCAGCGTATACATCAGAACCAGCGGACCAAACAGCGTCATTAAAGAACTCAATCCGGAATAGGTCTTGCCAAACAAGGTAATCGTCATGGCGTCCAGTCACTGCGCTGTCGGTCCGCTGAAATTGAAGTTGATCTGAAAGATCTTAAAATTCCCAATCCCATTCCCCAGCCAATACAAAAGCAAACAGGCAACAAACAGTTTTAAATATTTCCGGCTTAATACCTCTTTCGCCCGGCGTTTCAATTCTGCGCGTACAAACATATAAATCTCCCCCATTCTGATTTCATTTTACACGAAGACTGAGAAAAATCCTAGGATTGCGTCAGATTTCGAAAATTTTCGAAAAAAAAGACCAGGATTGCTCCTGATCTGGTTTGAGAATGACGGCTTATGCCTGTTTTGATGCCTTCGTTTCTTCCTCATCCTCGTCTTCATCTTCATTTCCGGCAATTTTACGTTTCCGGAAAATCCGGCACAGCCAGATGCTCAGCTGATACAGCAGCAGCATCGGCAGGGCGATCATGATCTGCGACACGACATCCGGCGGCGTAATGATCGCAGCGACAATGAAGATGACGACGATCACTACCGAGCGGCCCTTGATCATCCATTCCGGCCGCATCAGCCCCAGCTGGGTCAGAATCACCGTCACAACCGGCATTTCAAACACCGCACCGAAGGTGATAAAAATCGTCATGATGAAGCTGAGATAGCTTTCAATGGAAATCGACGCGATGATCGACGTCGAGGCGTTGACATGAATGAAGAAATACAACATGAACGGCAGCGCGATCTTGTAAGCAAACCCGGCGCCGAGAACAAAGAAAAACAAACCGGCGACCATCGCGAAGAAGAACACGAAGTTTTCCTTGCGTTCCAGGCCCGGACGAATAAACGCCCAGATTTCATACAGGATCACCGGCGAACCGAGGCAGACCGCGCCGATCAGCGCAACCTTAATATACTGCATGAACAGCGCCTGCGGCGAAAGGTAAACGAACTGATAGCCCAGCTCTGTTCCCTGTTCCGTCAACAGGTTGACAATCGGCCCCGCGTAGTTGAAACAGATCAGTAAGCCAGCGAACAGAACCGCGATCACGATCAGAATCCGGTTGCGCAGTTCCTTCAGATGTCCGGTCAGCGACATGACCGCTTCTTCATTCTCTTGTTCCTGTTTCTGTTTATGCTTCGCCATACTGCTTATTCTTCGTCGTCAGACTTGTCGGAATCCTTATTATCGGACATGCCTTCCTTAAAGTTTTTAATCGTCTTGCCAAACATTTTGCTCAACTTCGGCAGCTGCTTTGGTCCGAAAACGATGATGACGATCACTAAGATGACTAATAATTCTGTAGTTCCCAATTTCCCAAGCATGATTTTTCCCTCCTGATTTTTAATGAATTACGCGTTATGCGAGCGGCGGCCCGCAGTTTTCGCGGCTGGACGCTGACGGCGCGGCGCTTTGCGGCCGGTATACGTTTCCGCTAACGACGGCGTTTCATCAACCGTTTCCGCAGCGGACTGTGTTTCAACTTCCGCGGCTGCGGTTTCGGTCACTTCCGCTTCGATAACCTCCGGCTTGGCTTCTTCTTTCTTCGCCGGCTTGCCAATCGACTTGAACGATTTTGTCACGTCGTCGATCGACTTGTTGACGTCCTCTTTCAGCGACACGATCGGTTCAATCGCTTCCTTTAACGGCGCGCTCGCTTCATCGAGCGGTTCAACGATATTCTCGCGGATGTCCTTGGACAGATCGCCTGTCACTTTCTTGACTTCTTTCAGCGACGCCCCCAGCTTTTTCGCGTAGATCGGAAGCTTCTCCGGTCCTAAGGCCACCAACGCGATCACGCAGATCACGATGATCTCGGCAATTCCTATCTTCATACCCCGTTTCTCCTTTGTGAGATTATTATAACAAGTCGTCCGGAATTTGTATAGCGTTTATTTATATTTTTACCATTTTATTTTTTGATATATTGACCATTCATGTTAAAACGCAGACCGCCTTACAAGTTGGCAGCTTCTTTTGCAGCCAGCCGCAGAGCTTTTCGGCCTGATCCAATTCCCGCTCAGAACGGCAGGCCAGCTCAAATTTCCAGTTTTTCGTGACCCGAGTTCCCAGCCGGGCGTAGACCTGGGCGATCAGTTCTTCAAACTCCTGCTGATCCTGCGGTTCAAGCAGGCAATCCATCCGCAGCTGCAGCGTCACGCTCAGCTGGCGCTGGCGGACGATATTCATCAACAGGTCGAAACCATACCACGTCAGAACCCGCTGCTGCCCAAGCATCAGGACATTATCAGGATGATACAGATCAAGCTTCAGCTCCAGCGCCCCCGCTTTTGCTTCAGGACCTTCGCGCAGCCACAGATACTGCTGGTACAGGCGGGTATCCGTTTTCACATAATCCAACTGCCGCTGCTGAACCGCGACGCAGCGCAGGCCTTCCGTTAACGGCAGCCTTTCCTCGTCCGGACAGCACCCTTGGGTCCACCGGCTTTTCCACTGACTCGGCGTCATCTGGAATTCCTGCTGAAAATTGCGGTAAAAATATTTGGAGTCGGAAAAACCGCACGCCTTGCAGATCCCGGCGTTGCTTTCCGCCGTAAACAACAGCCGGCGCTCCGCTTCCCGCAGCCGGCAGCGGCTGACGCATTCCAGAAATGTCATGTTGTCGTTCTGTTTCCACAACTGGGCAAAATAACTTTTCTGCATTTTCTCGGCGTCCGCGGCCTGCTGCAGCGATAGCTTCTCCTCCAGATGCGTTACAATATAATCCAGTATCCGGTAATACCGCACAAATTTATCTTCGCTGACCGCCCGAAACTGCCGGTTGACTTCATTTTGAACATTATATTCCATAACCAGCGTCAGACCGAGCTTTTCTTCCATTAACGGCCGCTGACTTGCTTTTTCTTTCTGATTGAACAAAGCATAGGTTTCCAAAATGTCCTTCAAGAAAATACAGTCGCGGTAAACCAGCGATACCTCGCGGGTCTGATCGGGATCGACTAACGAATCCACCAGCTGAACACGGTCGGCATAGGGATAGCTGACCTGCGGCAGCAGTGCGGTTTCAATCTCTACACACAAGGCCGTACAGCCTTCGCGCGATGTCATGGCCCATACTTCCCCGGCATTCACAAAAAAAACATCCCCGGCGCTCATTTCACTCAGACGGCTGAACCGCTTCACCTGGGCACAGCCTTCCAAAATCGCGACAACGCTCAAGGCAGAAGCGGAATACCGCAGCGCCGTCTGATGAAAACGCAGAACTTGAGAAGTAATGTAATCATGTCGGAATGGTTTCATACGGGTTTTCTCCTGTTTTTTATTATACCATCGCCGTTTCCCAAACGCAAAAAGAGATCCGCAAGGGATCTCTTTTCAGGAATTTTTTAACGATGACCGAAACTTATTTAATGATTTCGATAACGTTTCCGGAACCGACGGTACGGCCGCCTTCACGGATAGAGAACTTTGTTCCCTGTTCAACAGCGATCGGAGCGATCAGTTCAACCGTCATTTCAACGTTGTCGCCCGGCATGCACATTTCAACGCCTTCCGGCAGTTTGATAACGCCTGTAACGTCCGTTGTACGGAAGTAGAACTGAGGACGGTAGTTGGAAACGAACGGTGTATGACGTCCGCCTTCTTCCTTCGTCAGAACGTAAACCTGAGCCTTGAATTCCGTGTGCGGATGAACGCTTCCCGGCTTCGCCAGGACCTGTCCACGCTGTACTTCATCACGGTTAACGCCACGCAGCAGTGCGCCGATGTTATCGCCCGCTTCAGCGAAGTCCAGCAGTTTACGGAACATTTCGATACCGGTAACAACCGTCTTCTTGGAATCATGGATACCAACGATTTCAACTTCTTCGCCCAGCTTCAGGATACCACGTTCAACACGGCCTGTCGCAACAGTACCACGGCCTGTGATCGTGAAGACGTCTTCGACAGCCATCAGGAACGGCTTGTCAGCGTCACGTTCCGGAGTCGGTACGTAGCTGTCAACTGCAGCCATCAGTTCGTCGATCTTGCCTTCCCAAGCCGGATCGCCTTCCAGAGCCTTTAAAGCGGAACCGCGGATAACCGGAGCGTTTTCGCCGTCAAAGCCATATTCGCTCAGCAGTTCGCGAACTTCCATTTCAACCAGGTCGATCAGTTCTTCATCGTCGACCATGTCGCACTTGTTCAGGAATACAACGATTGCAGGAACGCCTACCTGGCGAGCCAGCAGGATGTGTTCACGTGTCTGAGGCATCGGTCCGTCAGTTGCCGCAACAACCAGGATCGCGCCGTCCATCTGAGCCGCACCTGTGATCATGTTCTTGATGTAGTCAGCGTGGCCCGGGCAGTCAACGTGAGCGTAGTGGCGAGTTTCAGTCTGGTATTCAACGTGAGCTGTGTTGATTGTAATACCGCGCTGCTTCTCTTCCGGTGCGCCGTCGATCTGGTCGTAAGCTTTCGCTTCCGCCATACCGTTCTTTGCCAGGTGGTTTGTAATAGCGGCTGTCAGTGTAGTTTTACCATGGTCAACGTGACCGATGGTGCCGATATTGACATGCTCTTTAGATCTGTCAAATTTTGCTTTTGCCATTTTGCAAATTCCTCCTAATTTTCCATTCAATTAGCCAAGTCTATTTTAAGATAAACGTCCGAAGAAATCAAGGTCAGATTACTCAGCGGAAGCGTTTTTCTTGGCGATTTTTTCAGCAATGCTCTTCGGGACTTCTGAATAGTGGTCCATCTGCATTACATAGTTGCCGCGGCCCTGGGTAAACGAACGCAGGTCCGTGGAATAGCCGAACATTTCAGACAGCGGTACGAAAGCGCGGACAACGATCGCGTTGGCACGTTCTTCCTGATCGCGGATCTGACCGCGGCGCTTGGTGATGTCGCCCATCACGCTGCCGAGGTATTCGTTTGGTGCTGTAACTTCAACCGACATGATCGGTTCCAGCAGAACCGGCTTACATTTCTTAGCCGCTTCTTTCAAGGCCATTGAAGCCGCGATCTTAAACGCCATTTCAGACGAGTCGACTTCATGGTAAGAACCGTCGAACAGCGTAGCCTTGATATCGACAACCGGGTAACCGGCGACTAAACCGTTGTTCAGGGCAGCTTCCAAGCCTTCCTGAGTCGGCTTAATGTATTCGCGCGGAACGGTGCCGCCGACGACTGCCGTCGACAAACTCAAAGCCCTTGCCTTCTTCGTTCGGGGCAAACCGGATCCAGACGTGACCATACTGGCCGCGGCCGCCGGACTGACGGACAAACTTGCCTTCGCACTCGGCCGCCTGGCGGATGGTTTCACGGTAAGCAACCTGCGGCGCGCCGACGTTGCAGTCCACCTTGAAATTCACGGCGCATCCGGTCGACGATGATGTCGAGGTGCAGCTCGCCCATACCGGCGATGATCGTCTGGCCGGTTTCTTCATCCGTGTACGTCTTGAACGTCGGGTCTTCTTCCGCCAGCTTCGCTAACGCCAGGCCCATCTTATCGGAGTCCGCTTTGGTCTTCGGTTCGACAGACATCTGGATAACTGGTTCCGGGAACACCATGGATTCCAGAACGATCGGCGCTTTTTCATCGCACAGCGTATCGCCGGTCGTCGTGGCCTTTAAGCCGACCGCCGCCGCGATATCGCCCGCGTGAACTTCCGTGATTTCCGCACGGTGGTTCGCGTGCATCTGAACGATACGGCCGAAACGTTCACGGGTATCCTTCGTCGCGTTGAGGACATAGGAACCCGCCGTTGCCATACCCGAGTAAACGCGGAAGTAAGTCAGACGGCCAACGAACGGGTCCGTCGCGACCTTGAAGGCCAGCGCCGAGAACGGTTCTTTATCGTCTGCGTGACGAGCTTCCTGCGTGCCGTCTTCCAGGTGACCCTGGATCGCCGGGATATCCAGCGGGGAAGGCAGGTAATCGATAACCGCATCCAGCATCAGCTGTACGCCCTTGTTCTTATAAGCGGAACCGCACAGAACCGGGAAGAATTCCGAGGAGCAGACGCCCTTACGGATCGCCGCTTTGATTTCAGGAATCGTCGGCTCTTCGCCTTCCAATACCTTCATCATCAGTTCATCATCGTAATCGGCTGCTTTTTCGATCAGCTCCGCCCGCAGCTGCTGCGCCTGTTCCAGCATATCCGCCGGGATTTCCTTGACTTCCATCTTGGTTCCCAGATCGTCCGCGTAGAAGATCGCGTTCATTTCCAGCAGGTCGATGATGCCGCGGAATGTGTTTCTCCGCGCCGATCGGCAGCTGGATCGCCGCCGCTTTCGCGCCTAAAGCGATCGCCGATGCTGCGCACCGACATCATGAAGTCTGCGCCGGTCGCATCCATTTTATTACAGAAAGACGATCCGCGGGACCTTGTAGGTCGACGCCTGACGCCAGACGGTTTCCGTCTGCGGCTCGACGCCGGCTTTGGCATCCAGAACGGTAACCGCGCCGTCTAAGACACGCAGGGAACGTTCAACTTCAACCGTGAAGTCGA
>QFCE01002090.1_pt1 | contig 16967 bp, 34 predicted proteins | sample 5346091 | NCBI WGS metagenome assembly QFCE01 (sample SAMN09062252, study PRJNA434731) | Human gut metagenome, whole genome shotgun sequencing project. | isolation source: stool timepoint A chromium assembly | host: Homo sapiens | collected 2015 | reverse complement strand
GACTATGTGCTTTCCATCACAAAAGTCCTTGCGGTGGAGATTCCGGATGAGCCCGGCGCACTGGCCAAAATTCTTCATGTATTTGGGGAAAGCGGGGTAAATGTGGAATATATGTATGCCTTCACTACCAGAAAGCTGGGTGTGGCTCATATGATCTTCCGCGTGTCTGACAACCAGAAGGCAGTGGAGACCCTGAGTGAGCATGGATTTAAGCTGATCTGCCAGGATGAGCTTGCGGATCTGTAAGAAATAAAAGGAAGATCGAGGTGAAAATTCCTCAAAGAAATTTCTGAAAAAAGGAAGGAGGCCGGTGCTTTCGCACCGGCGCGTATGAAAAAGAAAAATATTTATGAGAAAGGCTTAATGCTTTCTACAGTGTTTAATATACAGGAGAAATGTGAAGAAAGTGTGTTTCCCCTGTGAAAGAATTGTGACACAGTGAACGCTGCCCGCAGGGCGGTACCGACAGGTACCGTCCGGGGCAGCGTTTTTTTCGGTTTATTTCGGGCAGCTGCAGTTCTGATCGCAGGAGCAGGAAGCCGGCATGTCAAAGCTTGGGTTAAAGGCATAGAAGTTTTTGGCGTCCAGCTGATCCTGCACAGAGCGGAGTGCTTCACCGAATCTCTGGAAGTGTACGACCTCGCGGGCGCGAAGGAAGCGGATGGGGTCAGCAATTTCCGGCAGATCCTTTACCACGCGCAGGATGTTATCGTAGGTGGAGCGAGCCTTCTGCTCTGCAGCCAGATCCTCAAACAAATCCGTAATGGGGTCTCCCTTGGACTGGAATTCACAGGCATTGAACGGAATACCGCCGGCAGCCTGAGGCCAGATGCCGACTGTATGGTCGATATAGTATGGGCCAAGGCCGGATTTTTCGATTTCCTCCATGGAGAGATCCCGGGTGAGCTGGTGGACGATGGTGGAAATCATTTCCATGTGGGCCAGCTCCTCGGTGCCGATGTCGTTCAGCACAGCGGTTGCCATGCGGTTTGGCATGGCAAATCTCTGGGAAAGGTAGCGCATGGAGGCTGCGATTTCACCGTCCGGGCCACCGGAGTGCAGTAACCAGTAGTAACGAAAAAATCCAGTATTTATGCGGGTTTGCGGGCTACGAGATGATGATATCAAAGTATAATTTCTTCTCTTTTCCGTCAAAAGAGATCTTCTCCAGCACGGTTCGCAGCATAACACCTTTTTCTTCAAATCCGATATCCGGATTTCCGAGAACATCGTTTACAGTACGGATCCTGGAAAGCGCTTCTTCCCGGGACGGAATTGAGGATTGCTCCGGAACGGCCAGAAGATCTTCCAATTCCTTTTCCAGGGATTCCCGCTGCTTCTGCAGGCGCCGGCGGCTTTCCTTGTACTCCTCAATGGTATCAATACCGTTCTCATAGGCTGCGCGGACGCGCTCCTCCCGGAGAATAGTACGTTGGATTTCCTGCCTTAGATTTTCAACCGCTTCATTGGGTGCGCCGGCGGCAGCAGGCCCTTTGTATGTATAAACAAATTCTTCGCCGTCCAAGATGCGGTCGAAATATTCAAATACCGCAGCTTCGGCTCTTTTTACAGAGATGCAGGCGGAAGTATCATGAAAACCCTTAATGTACTTCCAGCAGGTGAACATGCGGCAGGATTCGGCGCCGCCATAGGCCATAGTAGCGCCGCATTCGGCACATTTAAGAATGCCGGACAACCAGTGCTTACAGGTGGACACGTTACGCGATCTGGCCGGACGCTTACGGGCATTTTTGAGACGGTTTCGCTCTTCGTATTGCTCCTTGGTATAGCGTACCTCATGGCTGCCTTCAAATTCAATGCCGTTCCACACAACCAAACCGTAATAAAATGGGTTGGTGATAATTCTGTCCACGTTGCGGCGTTCAAAGCGGTTACCCCGCTTAGTGCGGTACCCGCGCTCGTTAAGCATCCGCGCAATCCGCGTCTCGTCTTTGTTATTATCGTACTGTTTCATGACAAAATCTACAATCTTAAATTCCTCTTCATTGATGACAAAAGGTTTTCCGCCGCCGACAGCATCATATCCTAAGCAGGGCGTAGCCTGATAACCATGGCGAAGAGCCTTCTCCTGCATACCACGCTTCACCTCTTCTGAGAGGCGGATAGAATAGTATTCGTCCATCCATTCGATGATTCGCTCGATCAAACTGCCGAAAGGTCCGTCGATCAGTGGTTCCGATACACTGACAACATCCACGCCGTCTTTGCGCAGCATACTCTTATATACAATGGATTCCTCCTGGTTCCGGGCAAACCGGCTGAACTTCCAGACGATAATCACATCAATGGGATGCTCTTTGGATTTGGCCAGAGAAATCATTTTTTTAAATTCCTGACGCTTCTGCACTTTTCGGCCAGAGATACTTTCTGTAAAAATAAAATCTTTTGGAACAATGATGTTGTTGCTTTTGGCGTAATCTTTGCACAGACGAATCTGGGCATCAGGGGACAATTCATCCTGATCGTGTGATGACACGCGGATATACAGGGCGCCCACTTTGACTTTTCTTTCTTTTGGTTCCATAGGTATCACTCCTCTTGTGCATTTTATGGAAAAATGGGTACAAAAATAACAGCCAGCGGGAACTGGTGTTCCGCTTGCAGGCTGCCTCGGGAGATGATACAATATGAGTGGTTGTAAGTGGTATCATCTTCGGAGGTACTGAGCCGGTCCTTGTTGGCGCAGGGGCCGGTTTTACATTCTTGACATTATCTGTATATTACTCAACAAGATTAGATTTAAAATCAATTTTTAGATTTTAATTATTTTTTTATTTTTTGTTCCTCAATCCATTTTTCGAAATTTCCGTTTTCTATAGCTTTTTCAGATTCTATTCTGGCTCCTATAGCCAAATCTAAGTCTTTTGTGCGCATAATAATGTACGGTTTTCCTTCATAATATATTTGGGCAATCCATAATCTCTTACCTTTATCCCAAGTAACTCCAGTAAATCCGGATTTTTTTCCTTCTTCTTTGTGACGTTTTTTCGAGATAATTCGCTTTGATTCCTTTATTTTTTTTGGATTTTTGCGTTTCCAGTCCAGCGACTGCGCGTTATCGACGTTTTTTAAATGGATTTTTGCACAATCCTCGCAATATCTTTGTAGACCACCATTTTTTATGATCTCTTTTCCGCAGATCTCGCACTGTATGACACTTCCAATCGGCACAACTGCGCCCGATTTTTCTCGCTTTTTAAAATCTCGGTGCTGCATTTTTTTGCGTTCTGCACGACAAACTGGGCAATACCACGCCCGCGGACCTCCTAAAAATTCATTCCCACACTCTTTGCAGACGCGTGGCAATATGTTTTTACTCATATTTGTTCTCCAATCACAAAAAGGGCGGAAAATTCCGCCCTAGTCTAATTCGATCGAAAATTCACCTTTCAGCAAATCCTCAAAAGTATCGTCAAGTTCGCAATACCGTTTCAAAAATTCTTCCGGGCTGCATGGTGCAATCTCATAGTGTACCTGTTCACGTTTTTCATCATCCATGTAAACCGCGATCGCGTCCATCAAATCCTGATTTAATTCAAAATCTTCTCCGTATCTTGTCATTTTACCATTTCTCCTTTTTCTGTCCTGCCGGGCTATGTATTGTTTTTTTGGGGGGGGGCGGTGTGAAGCCCGCCCCCTTTTTCTTAAGCTATTTCCTCAATTCGTTCTTTTACTCTTCTCAATTCATTTTCGAGCCGATTAACCCGAATCAGAAGCATCTCTTTTTCACTTTCCACCTTCAAAGCATCATCAAGTTTTCTGCTTAAATCAAGATGACCCTCAGCGATGATTTTGATATTTCTGTTTGTCTCATTTTCAAGTGTCAACTGGATATCTGTAATTTTATTATCCATTTTCTCCAACTTTTCAAGAATCATTTTTGTTTCTTCTGTCATATTTTTTCTCCTTTTCAATTTTATTTGGTAAGTTATCTTCCTTACAAGTATATTATATTCTAATATTAGAATATTGTCAATAGGTTTTTAATAGTATTTTATTTTTTCCTCGTCTGTTGGCTCCACCTCTATAATGTCTCCTGGCTGTAATTTTGTCATAATGCATATTTTGTTCAGCGTGTCAAGTGTTATACTTTTGCCTGCTTTTATATTCTGAGCTGTCTGTGCAGGCAGTAGCTTTTCACGCTGTATTCTCGTTTGATTGTATCCTTTGTTTTTTAATTCCTGGAATACATCAATTTTATATTTTATCATGGCCGTAATCTCCTTTCTTTATATTATATGGTAGCATTTCAAAATAAATAAGTCAACAAAAAATATTCTAAAATTTGAGTATTTTATCCCCTGGTTTTGCAAGAATCAGGCATAGCTACGGAACAATTAAAATATATTTAAATTTTCCGCCCGTCCGGTATCCGGTCCGGCAACCGTCAGAAAACGCGGGCGGATTTTTATCATATAATCTTCCACAAACAGAGCTCTTGGCCATATTAATCCTACATTCACGCATACAAATAAGTTATATTACATCGCTTTGAAAAGCCACGGCCTTTCCGAGTATATGCACGTCTTCGAGTTCCGAGCCAGAATAGATCAGATCTTCATATTTGGGATTTTCTGGCTTAAGAATCAGAAGAGCTTTTTCTTGATAATAGTAAACACGTTTTAACGTGGCTTCGTCGCCAATCACAACAGCAGCGATTTCTCCGTTTTCCACCATATCCTGTTGACGGATAAAAATAATATCGCCGTCATGTATACGGGCATTTATCATACTGTCCCCAGAGGCAATCAAACAAAAATCAGCTTTGATGCCAGAACCGGAAAGCACATAGCTTTCTCGTTCTTCGTTTGCAAATCTTGGCTTGCCGCATGCTACGGAACCGAGAACTGGAAACGGTTTGAGTTCTATAGGAAATATATTTTTTACAGAAGAAACTGGCTCGTCCCAGCCCATGAGGTATGCGGGCGAGCATTCAAGAACTGAAGCCATGGAAGAAATAACGCTTCTCTTTATATTTTCAACTCTGCCATTTTCATATTTTGCTATAGCGGACTTTTGTAAACCCAATTTAACTCCAAGTTCTTCTTGAGTAAATCCCATGGAGATTCGTCGTTCTTTGATTCTTTCGGCCATTCCCATAATAACATCTCCTTTCGAGTGTCTTAATTTTACTACATATACGGAAAAAGTGCAAGATATTTATTAAAAAGTGTCTGAAAAAGATTAAAAAGTTATTGACAAGTATAAAACACAGTGCTAATATTGAAGTGTCTAAAATAGACACCACAAAGAGAGGTGATGAATATGAATAAGTTAAAATTAGAATCTGTAATGAAACTGAATGGAGATACGGGAACATCATTGGCAAAGTTCTTGGGAATTGCAAGACCCACATTTTCTGCGAAAATAAATGAAACAAATGGGGCTGAATTTACCCAGGGAGAAATAGCCAAAATAAAAGATAGATATTCTCTTTCGCCTGGAGAGGTAGTAGAAATTTTTTTTGAAGAAAAAGTGTCTTAAAAAGACATTTCAAGAAAATCATAGGAGTGAAAGCGAGGTGAGGAGAATGCAGAAGATATTTTATTTATGTGACGGAAAAGTTCCGAAATGCAAAAAGGACCTCTGCTATAAAAAAGGAATCAAAAACGGCTGCAGGCACACCAGTGACATAAAACATGCTGTCAATTTTGAAAAAATGAATCCGTCTGACGCGTCGGTCTATTGGGAAGTCGACCGTAGAGACGAAGCTGCACGGCCGGCAAAGAATTAAATGAATTTTGAAAGAAAATCAATAACACTTTTTAAACCATTAGAAAAATAGTTTTCCATGTAAATGATAGTCTTATCGGACAGCGAGATTTCATTGGCGAGGTTATCGCCCGGATAACATGAAATATAACCTTTTTTCTGAAGTTTCCAACATAAGTCAGAGGAATGCTCTCTGGATGCTTCGGGAAGAAAAAGATTGCGAATATCATCGGAATCCCCAAAATAATTAGCGTTTTCCGATGAGAGTGCCGGCTGGCGGCTTAAAAATTCTTTGTACATGGAAACCAGAAGATGTTTTTGTTCTTTGGTTAAATCGTCCATAAAAAGCTCCTTTCTCTATACTCGGCATGGCGGTGCCTGTATCAACAGAATAGGAGAAATCTTGGAAGAAGTCAATATCCTGTAGGAGTGAAAGCGAGGTGAGGAGAATGAAATGGCTGTTGGAAAATAGAAAACGCCTTATCAAACAGGCAGAACTGTTATCAAAGGCGTCTCACAAAGGAATTATAGATGACGGCATATCAAATTATAGCAGAGAGATGCGTCTCATCTACAGGGAATTAAAACTTCCAACTTGGATATTCTTTGGTTTTATGATTCTTTATTTCGCAGTATACTTTCCGGTACTCGTCAAGAAGCTGACTGGGAGTAAAATCCTTTAAGTCTTTTGACTGCAAGTAAAGCATTGTCAAATCATGAACCATTTTAGAACCTTCTGCCATGGAATTCACTTCCTTTCTTGTGATACTCGGGCGTGCCAGCACCCTGTAATTCAAGAATAGGAGAACCGGCAGCAGAAGTCAATACCACAGTAGGAGCGAAAGCGAGGTGAGGAGAATGGGAAACAGAGAAATTCTTAGATTTGTAGAAAACCAACGAAAAGATGAGAAGAAGGCAAAGAAAAAAGAGAAAAAGCGGGTTTATATAGAGCCAAATTCTCTGATCGGACGGGAAATTCAATACCAGACAGCACTATTACATGAAATCTTGGACGAACTAAGGGAAATGAAAAGAGATAGGACAAGGAGAGAAGAATGAAGAAAAATTCTTTCGTGGATTTAGATGAAAAAAGAAAGGAAAGAAGAAAATCGGTTTCAATTATTTGCGAAGAAACAGGGGAACGGTTTGAGATCGAAAAAAAGACTGCAATTCCAATATTAGAGGCTCTGAGAATCAGAGCAAAGATGAAAGAGAATCCGATAAATACGGACAGTGATATATCGGAAACGGCGAAAATACTGTCCGTACTTTCGAAAATTCATTAAAGTCAGAGGTTGTTGGCTTCGTATTCCGAAAGCACCTCACAGGCTTCGTCATAGGCCTCCATATATAATTCGATTTTTTCGGAAATAGAGAGCTGATAGGAAGACGAAGCGACAATGGCCAGGGCAATCTTTTCGGGGTCGAATTTTTTATCCATAAAGATGCTCCTTAAAAAATACTCGGGTGTGCCAGCACCCTGCAATTCAAGAATAGGAGAAATTGTAGCAGAAGTCAATACTACCATATACACAAGTAACCTGGACAAATGTTACCACATACCATAAATGGGGTGATGAAAAATGAAAAGCATAGAAATCATACCAAGAATCCGCATTGACGGAGTATACCACACTCTGGAAGAACTCCCCAAAGAGCAGGTGCGGAAAATTATCGAAGAGAAAATAGATCTGGCTATGTCAGGAATGAACTTCGAGAGGATAAAATCCGCCTAAAGGCGGAAAAGGAGGACAAGCATGAAACACGATATTATTACATCAATCATTATCGGGATCCTTGCGGTTCAAATGCCGTTCTGGGAATGGACAGGCCGGGGGCAGCAGGTGTTTGCCATAGGCGGAATTGCCATATTAACGTTTTACATTCTGCAGAGGAAGAGGATTCAAAAATGGATATTAGGAGAATGACAATCAAAAATTCCAATGACATGGGGTACCGTGCGCCATTGCGGAATCATGAAAAGATACGGATAGACCACAATGAGGAAATTATTACCGTATTTGGAGACGTGATAGACCGTTTGGGCAAATATGAAGACCTCGGAACCCTGGAAGATTTCGCAGCATTAAAGGAACGTGGTTCCGGAATAAAAAGATAGCCCATGTGCTGGAACACATGGGCAGGAAACTTTTCGCTCCTCAGCGAACTACCATCTTTAATATAGCATCTGAGGGGCGGAAAGTCAAGGAAAACAAAGGGCTTGCCGTCCTTTGTTTCTAACTTGATAAGCATATTAAAGATAGGACACGGATGATATGGCAGTGAAGAGAAAGACCTATAAATTGAGACGGGGTGAAGTGATAGATGTAGAGGAATATCACGATGGGAAGTATGGAGCCCCAGGAATGAAAAGAAGCCCCAGGAAGAAACCGACCAAAGAAGATATCCAAAAAGTAAATGCACTCAATAAGGCCAGAAGAGCCAGACAGAGACTTCTGCAGTATTTTTCTCCTGGAGATTGTTTTGCCACATGGACCTATGAGGAGAGGAACCGTCCCCAGGATATGGAACAGGCGGTGAAGGATTTTGGGAACGCCATGAGGTACGTCCGGAAAGAATACAAAAAACGCGGCCGGGAATTATTCTGGATCCGAAACATTGAACAGGGAACCAGAGGAGCCTGGCATATCCACCTGATCATCAACGAGATCGGGGAGACGGCCAGCATTTTACAAAGAGCATGGAAGCATGGGGGAACCTGGTCCATTGAGATCAAAAAAAGAAATCAGTATGACGATGATTTTGAAAAGCTGGCAAATTACATCACAAAAGACGAGAACACCGGCGAGCTGAAAAAGGACGGGAGTCCATCAAAGCCGCGCCTGCGGGCATCCAGCTACAACACATCTCGTAATATGCCGCTTCCGGAGCCGAAGGTGGACAAGTTGGTGCACTGGAAAGAGGAGCCGAAACCAAAGAAGGGATATTACATGGTGCGGATCCACGAGGGCATCAATCCGGTTACGGGATTTAAATACAGACGTTACACCATGATAAAACTGGACAGGAGGATTTGAAAATGCAGAAGGTAGACATCTATTTATTTACATCCACAAAAGCGCCTTCTGCAAAAGAAGGGAAATTTGAGTACATATTGACCTGCGCCGGCCGCGCGGTAACGGGAGACGGTCACACTGGGAAAACAAGCGGCCACCGTTTGGCGTTGGAATGCGCGATAGCTGCCATGCGGCGTATGAACCGGCCGGCCGTCATAACAATCCACACAGATTGTCAATATTTAATCGGCAGCAGGATGTATTTATCCACCTGGAAGGGCAATGGGTGGATAAGATCAGATGGACAGGAACTGAAAAATGCGGATTTGTGGAAAGAATGGCATCAAATCAGCCACATTCACGCAGTAAATTATGAATATTGTCCTACTATCAACATCAAAAAAGACGAATTGAAAAAGCGGTTCTCATTCAGAAAATGCTAAATGGGAGTGGCATTTGGCAGAAGGATAAAAGAAAAATGTAAAAATAGAGAAGATTGTACCAGAAGGAGAAAAAGTATGGAGCAACTGACACTGTTTGAATACGAACAGTCAAAACAGGCCATAAAAGGGCATCTGTTGGGTATGGCAAAGAGTTTCGTCCGAATTGGTTACGAACTTGACCGCATCGACAGGTCGAAAGCATACGAAAAGGACGGATACAAAAGCGTTGCCGAGTTTGCCAAGGCCGAATATGACATGAATCCGGACGGCGTGAGCCGGTTCATCCGCATTTACCGGGAATATGCCCTTCCGGGAGAAAATCCGGAGCTGAAAGAAGAGTACAGGGATTTTAAATTTTCGCAGCTCCAGGAGATGCTGCAGCTTCCGGAGAGTGATCGCCGGATGATCACGCCGGAGACCAAGAGGGAGGACATCCGGGAATTGACCAGGTTTAATAAAACAGAGCATACAGATATCCTGGACTGGCAGCAGGATCCGGAGGAAAGAATCAAAGAGTGCATCGGGGAATTTTTTGAGAAGAACCAGGACATTTCCAAGGCTGTGGCAGATGGACCATATCCGCCGGAATGCGAGAAGGACGAGTTGGAACTGGCAAGAATCATACTGAAACACACAAAGAAGTACCGTGGCGAGAATGTGTTCCTGATGTTCTATATTTCTACAGCCATGGCCAAGGTATCAGACGGGGAACCTGTAGACGTTTCATGGAAGCGATTTTGGGAAATGTGCCACGAATATGATGCGGGGATTGCGCCGGCGCAAGATCTAAAAGAAGGGCCATTGCACGGAAAAAAATTTAAGGCCTGCATCCATATACCGGAAGAGGAATGTGCTGCAGAGGACTGCCAGCAATGTGAGAAATATACAAAATACATAAAAGAACAAGAGCAGATTCCGGGGCAGGACAGCATAGAAGCACATGAAGAGTGGATGCCAAAGCCAGAACTGAAAAAGCCGGATGAGAGGGAGAAGGGGTACCTGGATGATTTGGCCAGACACTTAATATATGCTTTGCATGATTGGTTTCTGGCGGACTATACGAACAGGGTCATGCTGGTCGATAAAAGCCCGGAAGAATTGAAAAAGAAACTGGGACATGACCAAAGGACGAAGTATTTTTCTGTGAAAAACGGTGTAGCCCATGCAAACCTGTTTGATGGTTATGTACAGATGTGGGACGAGAAGAATATTTGCCTGGGAGATTATGATTGGTTTTACCTGGCAGCAGCTATCCAGTCCATGTGGAATGAGGTTGCGCTGGAAAAAGCGCAGAAAGAAATTGCGCCGGCGCAAAATCAGCTGCAAAAAGAGCAGGAAACAGAAGAAAACGCTGCGGAGATAGCAGCGACATTTGAAGCGTGGCCGGATATCATTTCAGACATTCCAGTTCCGCCTATAATTGCCATAAAAAATATGCTGGCAACTGAAGAAAAGAACCTGGAAGAGTACAGAACTGTAGAAGGCCTTCCAGAAAATGTCATACTCCGCCAGGAAATGATAACCGCCGGCCTACGGATCATACGGAACCTGGTAGAGGACTGTATGGAAGAGGAACCGCAGGAACAACCTCCGCTTCCGGTGATGCGGAATAACGACCAGAGAAAAGAATGGATTCGAAATTACAAAGACTGGGGTTTGTGGCACGAGAATTCCCACATTGGAGCCAAATACTATAAATACGATTTTGGCAATGGGGCACGCCTGATTGCGGAGGTTTACGAAAATCCAGAAACGGAATGGCATGGAGCGTATGAGTCCAACTATCTGCATTTGATAGGAGGACCGGAAGCGGATGAAAAGCAGGGAATCCCGAAATGGACCAGGCACGAAAAATACAGCAAATACCCGAACAGTGAAACAGAAATCGTTGAATTTTTGAAATTTATACAGAAGGAGAATAAGCATGTTACAGGAAATGAGTGCAAAAGAAGCAATGAAACAGTATACAGAGGGTAAAGAGGTGCTGGTCATGTATGCCGCAACTCTGAAAGAGGGGCATCCGGAATATAACGTGGAATTACTGGAAAACATGTTAAGCCGGATGCGATTCCTGGTGGAAAGGACGGATAAAGAAAAAGCCAGCGGGGGGGGGGCAATCAGCAAGTGCCGAAAATAACCAAGAAAATAGACGATACGCAGGCGGAAAAGATGCTTCTGCAGGGCGTAAGCCAGAGCAAGATAGCAAAGCATTTCGGTGTTTCGGCATCAGCAGTGAGCTCATGGGTGAAATCCTATTATGCCAAAAAGAACAACCGAAAATGTCCGACGTGTAAATATCGGGAAAAAAGTGGAAGAGCAGGAAACTGCAACTATATGGCGATCGTAGGTCACAGCCGTGGGTGCAGCGCGGAAAACTGCACAGTTTACGAAGAGGGTAACCCCTCATAAAAGTGGGTGCTACAGCTACAAAAAATATATCACAAATACCTTAGTCTCCGGTTCTTCCGGGGACGGAAAGGAGGGACATGGAGCCAAAAGACACAGAAGGACTGATGTTTCCAAAGAACCAAACCAGAAAAAGACGGATGTCTCATCCGGCCAGTATTCTAAATTCCAAGAAAGGAATGTGCTTCCTGTGCCATCGAACAGGCCAGACGGAAGAACACCATCTCTTCGGAGGACCGAATCGAAAGAACTCTGAAAAATATGGATTAAAGGTAGATCTTTGTCCGGCCTGCCACAGAACTGGAAGGAATTCGGCGCATAATGGGAAAATGGTTCCGGCTTGCCTGCATGAGATGGGGCAAAGGGCATTTGAAGCTAAGGTGGGCAGCAGGGAACGGTTTATAGAGATATTCGGGAAAAATTACATAGAAGTGTGACATGGACATAGGGACAGATGTATACGGGATTTTTCGCTCGGGGCAGCAGGTGCACATCCGGTGCGGAGAAGTGGTGGGCAGCAGGAATGAAGATTTTACAGTAATGTATTCGACAGATTTTTGCTGGACCTACAACCGGCGGGATATCGGACGGCACGTATTTCTGACGGAAGACGAGGCGAACGAAGCCGTGGAAAGATTTTATAGAAACGTGAAAATGGGATTTTATGATTAAGGAGGGCCATATGCAGGAAATATTTTGTGAAAATATCCAGGACAACAATAGAATGACAAATGAGGAAAAATATAAGTTGGCACTATTTGCCATCATTAGAAGTAACTGTATTATGCCGGTAGGGATAAGTATGGGGAAAACAAAACAAGAAATCAATAAGATGACCTGGAGAACTATGGATGAGGTTTTGCGGGGGTGCGATTTTGAAAGGCTGAAAAGGAGCTACGAAGAAGGAGAGGACGGAAATGATTGAAATAATGGGGAAACCAAACGACAAGCCAGAAGATGTCCTGGAATTTATCAAAGACGAAGAAGGGAATCGCGAAAAAAATAACAGTTGGAAATAATAAAGGGTTGCATGAGTTTTATTGCCCTGTTTGTTACGAAAACGGGGACTTAAAAAATAAGTGCAATGTTGGAGAATACTGTTCTGACTGCGGTCAGAGATTAGATTGGCGTGAGTGATATGAGAGAAATAATTTTTAAAGCAAAACGAAAAGATAATGGAGAATGGACGGAAGGAGATGTTATGCATGAACCTTACGGTGCGTGTATACAATATTGCGATAATAAAAAACGCACAAAGGTAGTTGTTATTCCGGACACCATCTGCCAGTATACCGGACTTACCGACAAAAACGGGAATAAGATTTGGGAGAATGATATTTTGGAGTGTGGAATGAGATTAAGAGTATCATGGCATCACTTCAAAGCAAGTTGGGTATTAAGTAAAAAAGGGTGGATGTACAATCGTTTCTTCGGAGAATCCGTAGAACCCGAAGATGTTGAAGTAATTGGAAATATTTTCGATAATCCAGAGCTGTTGGAGGTGGAGTAATGGAAAAACAATTACATGAACTGAAAATATACCCTCACTATTTTGAAGCAGTTTTAAATGGGAGCAAACAATTCGAAATTCGTAAGAACGATAGAAATTTTCAAGTGGGCGATAATGTATTCCTTAAAGAATGGGACAACATTAAATATTCTGGAAGAACGATATTCGCAGAAATTACATATATCTTAAATGATAATTTTATTGGTCTAGCAGAAGGCTATGTGGCACTAGGTATTAAAGTAAATGATTATAAGAAAATACCGTATAAAGAGTTGACGGAGGAAAGAAAAGTATGAACGTACTAGAGAAGATTTTGGAAGAGATAGATAAAACTGAAGAGAATTATAGCCATAGGGGACATAGTCCTACATTTTTAAAGGGTGCATGCAATATGTACGCAGATGTGAAAGCAATCATCCGTTCCCACATGGACGAGGTTCCAGACACAAATATCGGAGATTGGATTCCGGTCAGCGAGCGGCTGCCGGAAATGCCGGAAGAAAATCCAATACTTGATAACAAACCATTAGAAATTTATATAGTTGATATTGGAGAGCATTATCCATTTAGAGCATTCTGGAATGGGAAAAATTTTACGGATGGTTGGAATATATTGAAAGTGATTGCCTGGAAGCCGCTTCCAGAGCCGTACAAGGAGGAAGAATATGAGTGACATGAAGGACAAGCCAGAGAAGCTTGAAATCACACCGCAGCTGGCGATCGCAGCACATAATGTGCGGGTAGAATATTGCGCCGGCGGAGTGGAATGCAAGAAGTGCATTTTTGATCAGCTTAAAACTGCGGGAATATTGGAGCCGGAAGAGACGCCATGTTTTCCGGCGGGCAGAGTAATCAATCTTCCGTTGCTGTTTGACAACACGGTGATATACCTTGAGGGCAATGAGCTGCACCGCGTGACCTGCGGGAACCGGCAGGAGGCGGAGAAACTGTTGGAGAAGGTTGGAAAAAGGAAAAACATATAAAACGGGAGAAAAAATATGGGGACGGTAAATTTGAAAGATTTAAACGAAATCCGGCCAATGTACCGCGTAGAAGACCGGAAGCACATACGGAACAGAATTACAGTGGGAACAAAATTTTTCATTTTGAAAAAGACCGAAGAAGGAATAAAACGGAAGGAAGATTATACGGTAGTACAGAAATTCCGGTATCATGCAAGCTGTATCAATCGTTATGGCCAGCGCCGGAGCTTTGACTATTTTACACTGGACGGAATATTAAATGAGGTGAGTTGATTGGGAGAATTATCGGAAAATGACCGCAAAAAGCAGGAACTGAAATCATACCAGAAACATAAGAGGCGGGAAGCGGAAATCCTGGAAGAAATTCAGAGACTGCGAATGGATAAAATGTTTCCGTCGTTGGCAGCAGACGGAATGCCGCGCGGCAGCAGTCAATCTGATCTGTCGAACTATGCAGCACTCATAGACGAACAAATAGAACTGCTAAAGGAAGAACGCCTGGAACGAGCCAAGGCCTATACCAGAATAGAAAATGCTATTCGGAAAATGACGGATGACGATGAGCAGAAGGTATTGAGATTGCGGTACATACGAGGGTTAAAATGGGAAGAGGTTGCTGTGGAAATGAACATTTCTTGGCAGCATACGCACAAGATACATGCAAGAGCTTTGAAAAATTTTAATTTATCAGAAAAAAATGAAATTGGCGATATTATGCGATAGTGCACCTGTGTTATAATGTATCTAGGTTAATTGGGAAACACAAAGAAGAATCTCATAAAACCTCCCTCAAAACATCTGCTGTTGCACGGCGGCAGCAGGACAGAAAACCCCAAAGGCGCTTCGGACAATCCGGGCGCCTTTTGCTGTGGAGAAGAATATGTTTGATTACAGTGGAAGCAAGTGGAAAAAGAAGCGCGCGAAGATTCTCCGGTTGGATGGATACCTGTGCCAGGTGGCGAGGATGTATGGGAAACACGAGGAAGCAGTAATAGTACACCACATTTATCCTGCAGAAGAATATCCGGAATATGCCTGGGAGGACTGGAACTTGATAAGCGTATCGAAGGCGAGTCACAACAAACTGGAGAACCGGAACACCGGCGAACTGACTGATCTGGGACGCTGGTTAAAAGAAAAAACAATTCCAGGAGAGGATTGGAGGAAGAAACGTGGACAGAGAAACAAAAGAATTGTGTAAGAGTATTGACAAGGTTGCAGCAGAAATCAGAAGAAGCAACGAACTGATGACAAGGATTCTTAAGGCTACAAGGACGGTTGCGCCGAATTACGAAACCCAGGAAGAAAGGCAATCCCCCCCACCTGCGGAAGAATGAGCCTGGAGCTTTTCTAATGGTGAGGGTAGGTTCTTCCAACTCTGAGCGATTTTTGGAGAAAGGGGGAAGAGTGGTATGACAGAGGCACAAAAGCGAAAGTCAAAAATTACACGCATAAGGAATCAGACCATAGAGAATATGCGGAAACTCGGAACTTTCCGGCCAGAATTTGAGGTAACGGTTCAGCGGTATGCGGAGATGAGAGTCCAGTATGAGGCGCTGTCGGAAAAGTGGTACGATTCCGGGTGTGAAATTACGGAGGAATACACCAACAAGGCCGGAGCGAGTAATCAGAGGAAGACAGCGCTGTATATGTCCATGGAAACGTTGAGGAAGGAGCTGACAGAAATGGAAAATCTGTTTGGACTAACACCGAAAGGATTAAGAGGCATCCGCGCAAAGGGACTGGAAGAGAAAAAGGAGTCTGCGCTGGCCAAGCTTCTGAAAGATGACGGATAAGAAGTATAAAAACTGGGACAAGGCATTTGGGTATGCGCGGGATATAGTATCTGGGAAACTTGTGGCGAACAAGTACCGGATAAAAGGATGCCAGAGATTCCTGGACGATTACGAATCCGGAAAATATGATTTTGACCCGAAAGACGCCGAATTTGTCATACGCATCATTGAAAGGACGATCTGTCACATGCAGGGGGAAGATAAAGAGGGAAATCCGCTGCGGGGAACGCCGTTCATCTTGATGCCGTTTCATGTCTACATCGTATACAATATTTTGGGTTTCAAGATCAAAGGGACAAAGATAAATCGGTTCCATGAAGTTCTGATATTCATTCCGCGTAAAAATGTAAAAACTTCCTTTTCAGCTGGTCTTGTTTACGCCTTGTCTTTGTTGAATCGGATGAGTGGATCCAAAGCCTATGTGGTGGCAGCAGCACTGAAGCAGACAATGGAGACTTTCAACTTCCTGGTGTACAATATCCGGAACATGGGAGAGGAAGATAAGGACGGCGGGAACTTCCACATTATTGACAACAACAACGAGCATTCTATAAAAGCGGAACTGGGCGGAGGTTTGGTTGAGATCCAGGCTTTGGCGGCCAATCCGGATGCACAGGATTCCTTTAACTGCAATCTGGCCATAGCGGACGAGATCCATGCATTCAAAAAAGCGAAACAGTATACGCTTTTTAAGGATGCTATGAAGGCTTATCGAAACAAATTGATAATAGGGATATCAACAGCAGGAGATGATCCGGAAAGTTTTCTGGCAGGACGAGTGGCAGCAGCCAAGCGCGTCCTGGACAAAGAGGAAGAGGACGAACAGCTATTTGCTTTTATTTGTGAAGCAGACCCGAAAAAGGGAGAGAACGGAAAGGAATATATTGATTTCCTGGACCCGGTCACACATGAAATGGCTAACCCGGCCTACGGATATTCCATTCAGCCGGAAGAATTGATGTCGGACGCCAGACAGGCACAAAACGATCCACAGCTCAGAAAAGATTTTTTCGCAAAGTCTCTGAACGTATTCACAAGCGCGTTGGAGGCTTATTTTGATATGGAGGTTGTGCGGGAAT
>QFCE01001851.1_pt1 | contig 17131 bp, 13 predicted proteins | sample 5346091 | NCBI WGS metagenome assembly QFCE01 (sample SAMN09062252, study PRJNA434731) | Human gut metagenome, whole genome shotgun sequencing project. | isolation source: stool timepoint A chromium assembly | host: Homo sapiens | collected 2015 | reverse complement strand
TGCGTAATCGCCCCGAAGCAGGTGATACCCTATTTTATCCTGCGTATTTTTTGCTCGATGCAAAAACTGCTCCAAAGTTTCTTCTGCTTCTGTCCAGCGCTGTTGCTCCAGCAGAGCGGAGAACCAGTTCGCTGTAATGATATTTTTGGAATGCTTGCTGAATGCCCAGGGACGCCAGCGATCCAATCCCTGTTTCAATTTTTCAAGGTCGTGGTCACTTTGATAGGCCGCCACATAAGGGTTCAGTTTCTTTGCCAGCCAGCGTTCATATTTGCAGTACGCGAAAAGGCAGAGAGCCAGCAGCGCAAGGAACGCCACAACAGCGGTCCACATGGTCTCGTAAGAAAAAAAGTGATCATAAATCAGGCACGCACCTCCGGAAAGAGCCGCAATACTGAAAATTGGCCATGGATTCCTCATAATAGCAATATCTCCAATCATTTGTTTGTATAAAGCGTTCCATATGGGCAAATTGCCATATCTGTATGTGAACATTGTAGCATTTGTGGAGCCTTTCGTCACTATTTTTCTACGGTCCGACCGAAAATTAAATAGTAAATAATATATGAATAAGTATAGTGCAAAATTCCCGGCCTTTCTTAAATGTACCACCGATCAAAAAGAGATAAAACGGGAGGATCGCTTCTGATCGTTTCTGTGCAGGAGCGGGCATTGAGACGATTCCGTACCTTGCAGGACACGGAAACAGCAAAAGAATTATGGACATCTATGCAAAGGTAAAGTACAATGAGCCTGAGGCGCTGTTTGATGTGGTAAATCAGGCATTGCCCAAGAAATCTTTTGAACGGATTTCAGGTATGAGTTTAGTCTGAAGGTAAGGACTGACAGAAAGATAAAAGAGACGCAGGACGAGGAAAGGTATCCCCAAGGTCCTGCGCTTTTGTTTCCTCGGAATAAGGAGAACCTTTGGAGGATATTTGCCTGCTGCACAATCTGTAAAAGGGAACGAAAGTTGAGCGTTTTTTGAGATTTACCATATATCATGAAAAAATGGAGGTGTATTATTTTGAAGCCGAAATTACTGATCGTTGATGATGAACCTGGTATCGTCGATATGATGCAGAGCTACTTTCAAACGCAGTATGATATTCTGACTGCATATAGCGGCCAGGAAGCTGTCCGGAAAATTGCCGGCAAGCCCGATCTGATTCTTTTGGATATCCGTATGCCGGACATGGACGGTCTGACGGTCTGCCAGAAGATACGGGATTATATTACTTGTCCTATTTTGTTTTTGACCGCGTGCGTGGAATCCAGTGACAAAATTGCAGGTTTTCAAGCCGGGGCGGATGACTATATCGTCAAGCCCTTTGATCTGGATGAACTGGGGGCGCGCATTGCCGCACACCTGCGGCGGGAGCAGCGCCGCCAGAGGAGCTCTGCGGTTCGGTTTTTTGGGGAGTTAGCATTGGATTACTCTGCTCGGACGGCTGCGGTCAATCGCCAGAGCATCCCGCTGTCCAGGCGGGAGTTTGAAATTGTGGAGCTTCTTTCCCTCAATGCAGGCCAGGTCTTTGACCGGGAACGGATTTATGAACGGGTGTGGGGACTGGACGGGGATGGGAACAGCGACACGATCATGGAGCATATTCGGAAAATACGGGCAAAGCTTGCAGCACACACGCAGCACAATTATATTGAGACAGTTTGGGGGTGCGGTTATCGATGGAACGCCTGAAAAATATGGGGTTAAAGAAATCGTTCCTGGTTTTGTCTGCATGTTGCGTCTTGCTGGCCTTCCTGCTGTTAGGGCTTGTTTTGGCGGTATGTGATTCGATCAGCAGCGCCTTTCCCGCGGGTGGAATAGAAATTCTGCCGGACGGTACAGCGGTCAGGTTGGAAGCGCCGACAGAATCGCAGCAAAGGATATTGTCTGTGCTGGGCGCTGTACAAAGTGTGTCCTGTATTGCGCTTCCGATGGGCGGGCTGGCTCTGTCAGGAGTTTTCTATTACCGCATCAAACTGAAAGAGCCCATTGCCGTATTGCGAAATGGCATTGAAAGGATTCAGAAGCACGACCTGGATTTTGTTATGCCGGTTCATTCCGGGGATGAACTGGGACAGCTCTGTGCTGCCTTTGATACTATGCGTGAAGCGCTTTTGCGATCAAATCAGGAACTGTGGCGGCAGATGGAGGAGCGAAAAAGGCTGAATGCCGCGTTTTCCCACGATTTAAGAAATCCGGTCACAGTTTTGAAGGGAACTGTGAAATTACTGCGTCAGGGTACCGCAGACAGGCAGACGATCGACAGACTGGAACGCTATACCTGGCGCATTGAGCAGTATGTGGAAGCCATGAGCAGCATACAGAGATTGGAACAAATGCCAATGCGGGTAAGTGAATGTTCATATTCCCTGCTGCGCTCAGAGTTGGAAGAGACGGCAAAACTTCTTGCCGGGACATGCAGGTTATCCATTTTTGCGCCGGATCATGGAGCTGTGCAGATAGACCATGCGTTATTTCTGACGGTTGCGGAAAATCTGATCGGGAACGCAGCCCGGTTTGCAAAAAGCGAGATCACAATCTGCCTGCAGCAGCTGGAAACCCTCCTGCTTCTGTCCGTCACAGATGATGGCCCGGGTTATCCTGCAGAGCTGGTACAAAACGGCCCGAAGCCGTTTGGAAAATGGAATGGAGATTCCACACATTTTGGGATGGGGCTTTACAGCAGCCGGACATTATGCCTGAAACATGGAGGAACCCTCCTGCTTGTTAATGGAACGGAGCATGGAGCAAGGGCCACTGCTTCCTTTGAAATCAGTCGAAAACCTTGAGCAATTTTTGAGATTTTTATTTTACACTCTCCCTATACTGAGAATAAGGAGAGCGTTTTTTTATGAATATTGAAGCAAAAGAATTATCAAAAATCTACGGCAGCGGCGAAGGCCGTGTTGTTGCGCTGGATAAGGTCAATCTTGAAATTGCGTCCGGCGACTTCATCTCCATCATGGGCTCCTCCGGCAGCGGAAAAAGCACCCTGCTTCATTTGCTGTCCGGGCTGGATCAGCCGACCTCCGGCACTCTGACATACGATGGAAAGGACATATACCGTTTTAACGACAAAGCCCTGTCTGCCTTTCGCCGCCAGCGTATCGGCTTCATCTTTCAGCAGTTCAACCTGCTTCCCGTCCTGACTGCGAAGGAAAATATCCTTATGCCGTTATTGTTGGATAAAAAGCAGCCGGATGAAGCTTATTTAAAGCAGATCACGGAATTGCTGGGGATTCGGGAACGCCTTGCCCATTTGCCCCATGAGATGTCCGGCGGTCAGCAGCAGCGAACAGCGATTGCCCGTGCTCTGATCGCAAAACCCGATATTATTTTTGCGGACGAACCAACCGGGAATTTGGACAGCAGAAGCGGCAGCGAGGTTATGGAAATGCTGCAGAATATATGGAAGAAGATGGGAAAAACACTTGTTGTCATTACCCACGACAGCCGCATTGCGAGGATGGCGGAGCGCCGATTGGTTATTGTGGACGGAGTTCTTTCGGAGGTGACAGAATGATGAAATCCTATTTGTCTCTTGCATGGAAAGAACTAAAAGCACAAAAAATCATGGCAGCTCTGATTTTGCTTGCAGTGATCCTGTCTGCGATCATGACAACAGCAGTGGGTCAGTCCATTGGAATTTTGCAGTCCATGCGTATAGAACAGGCGTCAGGCCTGAACGGAAACCGTTATGCGACCTTTCATCAGCTGAATGAGGAACAGGCGCAGAAGCTGCACGAAGATGCGCGTCTGTACGATGTGGGTGATACCGTTTTTGTCGGCAATGCGCCGTTGGGCAGCAGTTTATCTCTATATCTTCGGGAATATCAGGAGAACGCGCTGTCTCTCTATCCGTCGATCGGAACCATAAAAGAGGGACGTTTGCCTGAGAACGCAAACGAAATTGCATTGCCGGAAGACAGCATCCAATACCTTGGCTCAGATATTGCGATTGGGGATCGGATTTCTCTGGATCTGCGAGTGTCTGTCATGGATGGATCTCTGCCGGAATTTGAATATTCCGGCAATTTCATATTGACAGGGATTCTTGAAAGCAGCTATATCGGATATACGACCGGCACAGTTTCAGGAATTGCAGGAAAGGGAACCGCAGAACATCTGCTGCCGGAAGAATATTTGCTTTATTCTACGGATTTTAAGACCCATGACCGGCAGAATTTTCAAAGCATTGTCTATGATCTTGCGGCAGAGCTGGATATCGAGGAAGCGTATATTCAATACAACTGGATCTTGCTTGATGCCATGGGCATTTCTTATGAGGAGGAAGCCGACGGCGATGCTGGGGCAGGCTTCCCGTTTATGACAGCGGCGTGTGTTTTGGTGGGCGTACTGGTTCTGGCTGCCGCAGGCCTGGTGATTTACAATATTCTCAAAATCTCCATTACAACACGCACGAAAGAATATGGAACACTTCGCGCCATCGGCGGAGAGAGGGGGCAGATCTATCGTCTTGTTTCCCTGCAGCTGTTGCTCCTCTGCGGGATTGGGATCCCCATCGGGATGGTACTCGGCACATTGTCGGCAAAGGGACTGCTGCTTGCCGCTGCGGGTATTCTCAATCCGGACATATTTCTGGTAAACAGTGCTTCCGAATTAACGGAAGCCATCAGCGCGGCCAGTTCGGTGAAGCTGCCCATGCTCCTTGCCGGCGGTGCGGTCACACTTTTGTTTGCTCTGCTGGCTGCGTTTCCCGCTGCCCGATACGCGTCCCGAGTATCTCCGACAGTCGCTATGTCCGGGCACTTTGCGAAGATCAAACGCCGCGGAAAAAGGAACCGCAAGATCTGCCATTTTGAAGCCTTTTTTGCAAGGCTGAATTTGAAACGCGGCCGGGGCAGAACGCTTGTTACGATTCTTTCTCTTGTCATGAGCATTACTGTTTTTGTTGCTTTGCAGAGCTTTACCAAGCTGCTTGATGCCAGCAATTCGGTACAGGACATGTATTTCAGCGATTATGCGGTTACAAATGAAGCAGCGGGCATTCCGGCGGAAGCGGTAGAAGCTCTGGAGGCGAACGACGCTGTAGAAAACCTTTTTACGGCCAGGCTTTCTGTATTTATGCCGGGCGCCGGAGAGGTACTTCCCTTTGAAACCGATTTGTCCGTGCAAAGCCGCGAGACCTTGCAGCTTGCCAATATTGACGAGGGACTGTTGGAAATCTATGCGCCCGGCCTTTCTGCGCAGGATAAGCAGGCATTAAAGGACGGAACAGGATGCCTTGTGAAAAATCCTGTCGCTTTTTCCTACGGAGATACACCCGTAGAGCATACAAAACTTGCGGCGGGGGATACCGTTCAAATGGGCGGCAAAACACTTCGTGTATTGGGGGAAGTGGATTCGCCGATCACGATCAACAACTCCGGATTTACAAATGGAGTCCAGATCCTGGTGAATGATGAGCGATATTGTTCCCTGACCGGAAATGACAGCTATTCCGAAATCTATCCGGTTTTGCGGGAGAGTGCGGATAGGGATTCCTTTGAACGATGGCTGGACAGCTGGTGTCGTGCGTGTCCGGGGACGCACTGGCTTTCTTATCTGGAAAGCAGAAACGAAATGGCAGAAAGTTTTGAACAGATCAAAATGCTTTGCTGGGTGCTGATTATCTTTATCGGAATGATCGGTGTATTGAATATCATAAACACGGTTTACAGCAATATCCATACCCGCATCAACGAGATCGGCATGCAGCGGGCCATTGGGATGAGCGCCGCAAGCCTGTACAAAACATTTCTGTGGGAGGGCGCTTATTATGGGATTTTTGCATCATTGATCGGTGCGGTGCTGGGCTATATCTGCTGCGTTTTTGTCAATGCGGCTCAGACAGACACTTTACAGCTCGTTTCTGTCCCTGCTGCGGCGATCACGGAAGCGGCGGCCATTTCCGTGTTGGCCTGTCTGCTGGCAACGGCGGTTCCACTGCGGAAAATCGCAAAGATGAGTATTGTAGAGGCCATAGAAACGATCGAATAAATCTTTGGATTCCAGGCGCGCAGAAACGCCGAAGGCGGAGATCCTGCCGGGAATGAAAAATGATTGATAGGTCCCATAACAAAAAGTAATGAACATATGCTGAAAACATATTGACATATGTTCAAAAAAGAAGTATGTTAAGACTGTAAAAACAAAGGGAATATGCAGGATTTTGCCGGTCGCAGGGGCGGAAAAATACGGCATTGCACAGAGCCATGGAGAGGAGGAAATATGGCAAGAACGCAGAAATGCAGATGTATCTGCTCGAAACCAAGAATAACCGAATTTATTCCAAAAGAAAATGCAGAAACGGGCAGCGTGAATCTCACCTTTGACGAGTACGAAGTCGTGCGTCTTCTGGACTATGTGAATCTGAACCAGGAGCAATGCGCCGTGAAAATGGATATTTCCAGGCCGACGGTGACACGGATTTACGACTGTGCGAGAAAAAAGCTGGCAGATGCACTGGTAAACGGGCGCGGATTGACAATAAGCGGCGGCGACGTTGTTGTCTGCGAAAAAATGCGTCCGGAATGTGTCAATGAAAAATATTGCTGTCACAGACAGGAAAAGAATCCAGGAATATAAGGAGAAAAAACAATGAGAGTACTGATTATCGGCGGTGTTGCCGCGGGAACCAAGACTGCGGCAAAATTAAAAAGAGAAGACAGAAGTGCGGAAGTTGTTGTGATTACCAGAGATAAAGATATTTCTTATGCAGGATGCGGACTGCCCTATTATGTGGGCGGCCTTATTGAAAGCCGGGATGAGCTGATCGTAAACACGCCTCAGAAATATGCAGGACTGACAGGCGTGGAGGTACGTACCGGAAAAGAAGCAGTTGCCCTGAATGCAGATAAGAAGGAACTCACAGTAAGAGATGTGGAAAATGGGGCAGAGGAGATCTGCGCCTACGACAGACTGGTGTTGGCTGTGGGCGCGTCTCCGGCAGTGTTGCCGCTGGAAGGGACAGATAAGGCGGGCGTGTTTCAGATGAGAACGCCGGATGACGCCATTGCCATCCGCTCCTATGTGGAAGAAAAGGGGGTAAAAAAGGCGGTTGTGATCGGCGCAGGCTTCATTGGTCTGGAAGCGGCGGAAAATCTGAAAGCCAAAGGCGTGCAGGTGACAGTCATTGACTTTGCCTCACAGATCCTGCCGAATATCCTGGACGGGGAAATGGCCGCATATGCCAAGAAGCATCTTCTGAAAGAGGGGATCCGTGTGATTACCGGCACAAAAGCAGAGGCTGTTCTTGGGAACGAAGCAGTCACCGGAGTAAAAACTTCTGCAGGCGTGCTGGGCTGCGGGCTTTTGATTATGGCAGCAGGGATCCGGCCAAACACAGATTTTCTGAAAGACAGCAAAATCGAGATGTTTCAGGGGAAGATCCTGGTGGACAATACCATGAAGACCAACCTTGAAGACGTCTACGCTGCCGGCGACTGTGCCATGGTCACCAACCGCATTACCGGAAAGCCTCAGTGGTCTCCCATGGGTTCCTCTGCGAACCTTGAGGGAAGAACGCTGGCACAGGTGCTTGCAGGGAAAAAGAAGGTCTATCCGGGCGTTCTGGGAACCGGGGTCGTGAAGCTTCCGGGACTGAACATCGGGCGTACCGGTCTGACAGAGGAGCAGGCCCGCGCGGCAGGCTATGATGTGATCACGGTGGTGGCGCCAACCGACGACAAGGCGCATTATTATCCGGACGCGGGATTCTTTATCACGAAGATGATCGCAGATAAGACGACACACCGGCTTCTGGGCGTGCAGGTATTTGGGCCGGGCGCGGTGGACAAGATGGTTGATATTGCGGTTATGGGAATCAATATGGGTGCTGTCCTGGAGGATTTTGAAAATGCGGACTTTGCTTATGCACCGCCGTTTTCCACGGCCATCCATCCCTTTGTGCAGGCTGCGTACATACTTTTGAACAAGATTGACGGAACCCTGGTGAGTATGACACCGGCAGAATACGCGGCAGGCAAGGCGAAGGACTACAAGGTCATTGACGTAAGCCCGGTTCCGTCCATCCGGGGCGCGCGGTTTGTGGAGCTTTCCAAGGTAAACGGAGAGCTGGAAGGCCTTGACAAAGAGGATAAGCTGCTTTTGGTATGTGTGAAGGGAAAGAGGGGCTATTTCCTCCAGAACCGTATGCGCCACTATGGATACAAGAATACCGTTGTGTTGGAGGGCGCGCAGTTTTTTAATGATGTAAAGGCTGCCAGCGCGGATCTTGCCGTTTCCAAAGAGGAGGAGACAAGGGTCAAGGCGCTGGGCTTTCTGAGGGACAAAAACACAGCGGATAAATTCAACGGCCGTGTGATCACCAGAAACGGAAAAATTACGGCAGAAGAAGCGAGGGTGATCGCGGAGGCGGCAGAGCGTTTTGGAAGCGGAGAAGTGACGATGACCTCCCGTCTTACCATGGAGATCCAGGGAGTGCCCTTTGACAATATTGAGCCGCTTCGGGAGTATCTCATGCAGGCGGGTCTGGAAACCGGGGGCACCGGCTCCAAGGTAAGACCGGTAGTGTCCTGCAAGGGAACCACCTGCCAGTACGGATTGATCGACACCTTTGATCTGTCACAGGAAATTCACGAGAGGTTCTATCATGGCTACCATGAGGTGAAGCTGCCCCACAAGTTCAAGATCGCGGTTGGAGGCTGCCCCAACAACTGCGTGAAGCCGGATCTGAATGACCTGGGCATCATCGGACAGCGTGTTCCCCAGGTGGATCTGGAGAAGTGCCGTGGCTGCAAGGTCTGCCAGATTGAGAAGAACTGTCCCATTCAGGTGGCGAAAATGGTGAACGGCAAGATTGTCATTGACGAAAATGCCTGCAACCACTGTGGACGGTGTGTCGGCAAGTGTCCGTTCCATGCAATTGAAAATTATACAAATGGTTACCGCGTCTACATCGGCGGACGCTGGGGCAAAAAGGTCGCGCAGGGACGGTATCTGGACAAGGTGTTCACAGACAGGGAAGAGGTGCTCTCCATTGTGGAAAAAGCCATTCTTCTCTTCCGCGAGCAGGGGAATACCGGGGAACGTTTTGCGGATACTGTGGCACGACTGGGATTTGAAAATGTACAGGAACAGCTTCTGTCGGATGAATTGCTTGGCAGAAAGGAAGAAAATATCAGAGCGCAGAAGCATTTAAAAGGCGGGGCAACCTGTTAAAGGAAGCTGCCCGGGTATCACAGGATAGAGAAACGAAGGCTGGAGACACGTTTTAGTGGTTTTCCAGCCTTTCCTTTTGTGGTGAAAATGCATAAAAAATATTGACAAATTTTGAGGAAGCCTTCAATCAGGGCTATCCCCAGGAGCTGGCGCATTTTGTTTCCTGTGTGAGGGAAGACAAGACGCCGGCAGTGACCGGAGAGGATGGCCGCGCGGTTCTGGAGATGATCTACGCTGCCTATATGTCTGCAAAATCCGGGGCAAAGGTGAAGCTTCCGCTGGAAAATCCGCCCAAGGTGGAGTATGCGATCCAGCTGTTGCTTGGCTGAATGAGAAAAAAGTAAAAAAAATAATCGAAAAACAGCACTTTTTTGTATCGGAAGCATAGATATAAAGAAGTGCTGTTTTTGATTGTTGTTATTGTGCATAAAAACTATTGACAAATAGAGTTGATAGTGTTATTTTTGAATAAATATTAAACAATGTTTCTAAATGAGCGGAGGATACATGATCGTAGGAAAACCGCAGTTGTTAAAAAAATTAAATTCAGATATCGTCCGCGATTTGATTTATAAGGAAGGACCGATTTCCAAGCCGGAAATTGCCGAGAAGACGGCGCTTAGCCTTCCCACCGTAAAAAAAAGAGTGGATATCCTCCTGCGAGAAGGATGGATCCGCACGGCCGGGAGAAGCGGAGAGGGAGTCGGGCGCAAAGCCGAGAAATATGAGGCGGACCGCTCGCACAAGATGATTCTGCTTTTGTATGAATCCGGAGGCTTTACCTCGTATCTTGTGGACCTGACAGGGAAATTTCACGCAGAAAAGCGTTATGTCTTTCCGAAAAAAGGGACAATGCAATATCTGGAATTCCTGTGCAGCTGTATCGAAGAGCTGATGGGGAAAGTGACCGGAACCGTGCTGTCCATCGGGGTGACGGTTCCGGGCGTTGTGCGCAGCAGCGGGCTGATCAAGCATATACCGGAAATTCCGGAATGGGAGAAATATAATCTCCAGGAGGAGCTTCAGAAACGCTTTCAGGTGGATGTGCTGGTGGAAAACGACACGCGCATGATGACGCTTGGATATTATGAAACCATGCTTCGCGGAACGTGTTCGGATATGGTATATATCTACGCGGACGATGCCCTGAGCGCCGGGATTGTCATTGACGGGCAGCTTCACCGCGGAAGAGAGAGCTTCGCAGGTGAGCTTGGATTTTTGATTTTTCACGAAAATTTAAGCAGCAAAAATGAACCGGTAAACGGGCGGGGAGATTTTGAGTGTTCTGTAATGGAACTGCAGTCCCGGATTGAAAAAGAAAAAGGATCACAGGAGCTTCTGGAGCGCTATTATGATCTTCTGGCAAAGGCGATCGTGAGCGTGGGCTGCGTGACAGCGCCGGAAATCGTAGTGATCCAGGGAAAATATGTAAATGACACGGTGCTGGAATATATTCAGGAACGGATACGTCCCTATTTTCCGAAGGATGTGCTTCCGAAACTGCGCATCAATACAGACAGCTCTTATTGTGTGCAGGGGATCAAAAAGGAATGTATCCGGCATGCCAGGGAAAAGAGCGCAAAACTGGGCAAAGCAGAAATCAGCGCGGTGTCAGAGAATTAAGTCAGGAGGCGGACAAAGCAGATGAAACGCATTGTAGGAGTGAATTCGAACTGTTATCACGGCTATTCCATAGAAGAGGCGATCCGGGGGACGGCGGCGGCCGGTTTTCATTATATGGAACTGACGGCCACCAAGGGCTGGACGGAGCATGTATTTCCAACGCATTCCTTCCAGAGGCTTTTACAGGTGAAGGATCTGCTGAAGCAATATAAAATTGTGCCGTTTTCCATGAGCGGGCACTGCAATCTCATGGATACCGGGCGAATGGGAGACTTTATTGAAAATATCAGGCTTGCGGCTTTTTTTGGATGTGAATACATTGTTTCTTCCATTGGAGAAGCGCATCTGAAGGATGAAGCAGTTGCTTCCAACGGGGAAGTGGCAGAGCACATCAAAGCGTTTCTTCCATATTTGGAGGAATTCAACATGACATTGGTGCTGGAGATCCACGGGGATCACGGAGACGGAAAAATTTTAAAAGAGATCACAGCACTGGTGGGAAGTCCGAGAGTCAAGATCAATTACGATACCGCCAACGCTGTGTTTTACGGCGGGGTGAATGTGACAGAGGATCTGAAAAACTGTGTGGACGAAGTGGCCTACATGCATTTGAAGGATAAGGCGGGCGCGCAGAAGGAGTGGAATTTCCCGGCGCTGGGAGAAGGTGAGCTTGACTTTCCGGCGGTGTTTGAGGTGCTGAGAGGAGCAGAGAATAACTGTCCGTTTTCCGTGGAGATTGAATTTACGGAAAAAGGCCCAAGGGATCTGCAGGAAATCAACGAGGCAGTGAAAACATCTGCGTTGTATCTGAAAAAGGCAGGGTTTGAACTTTAAGCAAAAAAGCGTTTCAAAAAAGGAGAAGGATATGGAAAAACTGAGAGTTGGAGTAGTGGGGATTGGTTTTATCGGAACAGCTCATGTGGAAGCCCTGAGAAGACTGGGCTATGTGGATGTGGTTGCGGTAGCGGACGCAAACGGAGGTGCCGGCCGGGCAGAGAGTCTTTATGTGGCCCACGGCTATGATGATTACCGCGAGATGATCGACAAAGAAAATCTGGATGCGATCCATATCTGCACACCCAATCATACGCATTACGAAATGGCGATGTACGCCATGGAGCATGGCCTGAGCGTGATGCTGGAAAAACCCTTTACCATGACGGTGGAAGAGGCCGAGAAGCTGTGTGCCTATGCAAAGGAGCACAACATCGTGACCGGCGTAAATCACTCTCTTCGCATGAATCCCCAGGTACAGCAGATGAAGGCCATGGTGAGAAGCGGAGAAGTGGGAGACGTATATGCGGTGACCGGAAGCTATCTTCAGGACTGGCTGTTTCTGGAGAGTGACTGGAGCTGGAGACTGGAGCCGAAGCTTTCCGGCAAGACAAGAGCTTTTTCGGATATCGGAACCCACTGGATCGATATGGTGGAGGATATTACGGGACTGCGGGCTGTGGAGCTTCTGGCAGAGTTTGACATTATGCATAAGACGCGCAAAAAACCTCTGAAAGAGGTTGCCACGTTCTCGGGAATGGCGCTGCGTCCGGAGGACTACGAGGACGTTCCTATTGAGACCGAGGACTGGTGCAGTATTTTGTTCCGCTTTGAAAACGGAGCGATCGGAAGCGTCAATGTAAGCCAGGTGACAGCGGGACGGAAGAATCAGCAGATCATTTCCATCAGCGGAAGCAAATGTGCGCTCCACTGGGACAGCGAGGATTCTCAGGAGCTGTGGATCGGACGGCGCGAAACCTTTAATCAGAAAGCGCCCAAAGACCCGTCCATCCTTTCGGAGGCAGCGCAGGGCGTGATCGGCTACCCGGGAGGGCATGTGGAAGGCTTTCCGGATACCTTCAAAGCCCAGTTTGGGAAATTTTATCAGGCAGTGATGGCAAAAGACACATCCAAAAAGGAATTTGCCAATTTTGAGGACGGTCTCCGGGAGATGATCCTCAATGAGAAGGTTTATGAATCCGCGCAGAAACGTGCGTGGGTAAAAATCTGATAGCACAGGAGGGCAAAACGATGATGAAGCTTGGATTACATACCGCCATACTGGCAGAGTATTCCTTTGAGCAGGTGGTGGATTATGCGGCACAAACCGGGTTCAAAAGCCTGGAGGTATGCTGCTGGCCCAACGAAAAGGCAACCCGCAGATACGCGGGCGTATCGCACATTGATGTGGACGGAATGACGGAAGAATCTGCAAAGAAATATGTGGATTACGCAAAAGCAAAGGGCGTGGAGATCGCGGCGCTGGCTTATTTTCCGAATCCCCTGTCCGACGATGAAGAGACAGCAGAGAAATCCAGGGCGCATTTGTACAAGGTGATTGACGCCGCGGCGCTTATGGATGTGAATCTCGTTACCACATTTATTGGAAAGAACAAGACCAAAACCGTAGAAGAAAACCTGGCGCTTATGGAAGAAATCTGGCCGCCGATCCTGAAGCATGCGAAGGAGAGGGGCGTCAGGATCGCGATTGAAAACTGTCCGATGTTTTATACAAAGGATGAGTGGCCGGGAGGAAACAATCTCGCGGTAAGTCCGCAGATCTGGCGCAGGATGTTTGCGATGGGAGACAACATCGGGCTTTGCTTTGACCCCTCCCATATGGTCCTGCAGGGGATGAACGTCTGGAAACCGGTGGTGGATTTCGCAGACCGCATTTTCCATATCCATTTCAAGGATCTGCAGATCGATCAGGAAAAGGTGGAGGAGTACGGAAGATTCGCTTATCCGGGACTGTGGCATACACCGAAGCTTCCGGGATATGGAGATGTGGATTTTCCCAAGCTGATCACCAAGCTTCACGAGACGGGCTTTTGCGGCTCTGCCTGCCTGGAATGCGAGGACCGCGCTTTTGAAGGGTCTATGGAGGATACCAGAGCAGGAATCGAGATCGCATACCGTTATCTGCACACATTTATGTAGGAGATGCTATGGTTCGGATAGGAATTGTGGGCACCGGCGGAATGGGAACGGTGCATTATACCAATTATTCATATATCAAAGACTGCCAGGTGGTGGCTGTCTGCGGAAATGAGGAAAAGGCAAAAGCCTGGGGCGCAGCCTGTTATCCGGATATCGCGTCCATGGCAGAAGCAGAACAGCTGGACGTGATCGACATCTGCACCCCGACGTTTTTACATTATCCACAGGTGAAGGAGGCGCTCAGATACTGCAGCGTCATCTGTGAAAAACCGCTTACCTTTACCTGCCGGGAGGGGGAAGAGCTCTTCGGGACGGCAAAAGCATGGGGGCATCATCTGTATGTTGCGCAGGTGCTTCGGTTTTTCCCGGAATACAAGGTGCTGACCGAGCTCATCGAGAACAAAACCTGCGGAAATGTGCTGGACGGATATTTTTGGAGATTATCCGCAAAGCCGGCCTGGACAAGCGGAGGCTGGATGATGGATAAGGCCAAAAGCGGACTGGTTCCCTTTGACCTTCACATCCACGACCTGGATTACATGGTCAGCCTGTTCGGAACTCCCAGGAAGCTGTCCTACACCAAAGCGCAGGCTCCGGAGGATGACATGGCGCAGCAGTACCGGTTCTCCTATGAATTTGAACAGGAGGGAAGAGTCCTGAACCTCTGTGCGGAAGCTTCCTGGTTTCGGGGGAATTACCCCTGGTCATCGGGCTACCGGGTATGCTTTGAGAAGGCCGTGCTGGAAGCCAGAGGCGGAGAGGCCATACTGTATCGGGAAGGTGCAGAGCCGGAAATCCTTGACACCTCCGAAAAGGTAAAAATTCCCACGGGGATCAATATTCCTCCGACGGGCGTGTATCTGGAGGAGCTGGAACATTTTCTGGACTGTGTGCGAAAAGATGAGGATTCCGGGCGGATAAAGCGGGAACAGGTGCTGGGAGTCCTGAAATTTCTGGAAAATATCAATCAAGAACTATAAGCGGGCACGCTTTAGTTATAAAAAATGCGCATGTGAAAGGAGAAACAACATGAAAAAAAGATTGGCAATGGTATTGGCACTTGGATTGGCAGCAGGAAGCCTTTCCGGAACGGCAGTGACTGTGGCAGCAGAGGAGACCAGTGATTATGTGATCGGCGTACTGGCTCCGGAAGTAACCCATGGCTGGGTGGCAGGTGTTGCTTATCACGCAGAAAAGAGATGTGAGGAGCTCAAAGAGAGCGGAGAGATCAAGGATTACATCATTGCGACAAGCGGAAATGCAGAAGACATGACAGCAGACCTTGACGACCTTCTTACACAGAATGTGGATGCGATTGTTGCCTATCCGCAGTGGGACGGCATGGAAGCTCCGCTGCAGAAGGTTCTGGATGCAGATATCCCGCTGGTATGCTTTGACCTTGAATTTGACCTGGACGGATATTATCTGGTAACCGGTGACAACAAGGATATGGGTGTGCAGGGCGCAAACTACATTCTGGACAAGATCGGACCGGAAGGAACCGTTATCGCACTTACCGTTCCTACCGCAGGCTCTGTAAATGACCTCCGTATGGAAGGCTTCTATGAGCAGATGGAAAAACTTGACCAGAACTGGGAAGTGATCGAGTACGCAACAGAGTTTACACGGGAAGCAGGCCTTGCAGATTTCGCGGACGTTCTTGTAAATAATCCGCAGATCGACGCGGTTTACTCTCTGGATGACGAGACCTCCATCGGCGTTCTTCAGGCAATCCAGGAAGCAGGCAGAGATGATATCAAGGTCATCACCGGCGGAGGCGGATGCCAGGAATACTTCAACATGATGCCGGAATACGAGGATATCAACGTAGCTTCCGCTACCTATTCTCCTGCGATGATCGAAATCGCAGTTGATGAAGCCGTACAGCTGTTGAACGGCGAGACAGTGGAAGAAAGAGTGATCATCCCCACAACAATTGTAGACAAAGAAAATTGTGAAGAGTTCCTTGACGCTTCTTCTCCGTACTAATATTTGTGTGATCAAATGGAGGGCTGCCGTGCTTTACGGCAGCCCTGTTTAAAAGGAAATCGGGAGGGCAGATATGAAACTGGAAATGAAAGGGATCACAAAATCTTTTGGCGCAAATGATGTTCTGCAGGGGATTGATTTTTCTCTTTCCGGCGGAGAAATTTGCGCACTGCTGGGAGAGAACGGCGCAGGCAAATCCACGCTCATGAATATCCTGGGAGGCGTTCTCAAGGCAGACAGAGGAAGCATTTCCATAGACGGGCAGCACATGGAATTTGCAACTCCGCTGGATTCTCTGAATGCAGGGGTCGGGTTCATCCATCAGGAGCTGAACCTGATCAATGACCTTGCGGTATACGAAAATATGTTTATCAGCCGCGAGATCAAGAAGAAAAACGGGCTTCTGGACATTGCGGCAATGTGCGAGGAGACCAGAAAAGTTTTTGAAAGAATTGATGTGGATATTAATCCGAAAACAATGGTGCGCGATCTGGATGCGTCCTACAAGCAGATTGTGGAAATTGCCAGGGCGCTGATGATGAATGCAAAGCTGATCATCATGGACGAGCCGACCACCTCTTTGACGGAGCCGGAAATAGAGCATGTATTTGCCATGATGCGCACTCTGAAAAAACAGGGTGTGGGTATTGTGTTTATCTCGCACAAGCTTCGGGAGGTAATGGAATTCTGCGACCGCTACACGGTTCTCAGAGATGGACAGATGGTGGCCAGCGGAAAGGTATGCGATACCAGCATTAATGAGCTGGCAAAATTCATGGTTGGTCACGAGGTGCGGACAGAATCTCTCCAGCAGAAATTTGAATGCGGAGAGGAGGTCCTGAGACTGGAAAAGCTGTCCCTGGACAAAAAATTCCGTGACATTTCTTTCTTGGCGCGAAAGGGCGAGATCGTGGGTGTGACGGGACTGTTGGGCGATGGAAGAACAGAAGTATTTCAGACGGTGTTTGGCTGTTACCCGGAATACACGGGAACGATTTATGTGGAGGGAAAAGAGCACAGGATCTCCAGTGTGGAACAGGCCATGGAGCTGGGAATCGGATATGTTCCCAGGGACCGTAAGGAAAACGGTATCATCAAAGATATGAATATTATGGAAAATGCGTCGATCACGGTACTCTCAAAATTGACGCGGCATGGAATTATAGACCAGAACAAACAGAAGCAGTCATTCAGAGGATTTGTGGAAAGTCTGAAAATCAAGCTTGGCAGAGAGACCGATCTGATCGGCAGTCTTTCCGGCGGAAACCAGCAGAAAGTCGTTTTGGCAAAATGGCTGATGGCAAATCCAAAAGTGCTGATTCTGGACAATCCTACACAGGGCGTGGACGTAGGCGCCAAAGAAGATATTTATAATATTATCCTGGAGCGTGCAAA
>QFCE01000389.1_pt1 | contig 17131 bp, 20 predicted proteins | sample 5346091 | NCBI WGS metagenome assembly QFCE01 (sample SAMN09062252, study PRJNA434731) | Human gut metagenome, whole genome shotgun sequencing project. | isolation source: stool timepoint A chromium assembly | host: Homo sapiens | collected 2015 | reverse complement strand
TGCTGATACCATCATCGGCAATATGGATTCCCGTATTTTTCTTGGTGGTTCGGAGCCGACTACGCTAAAAGAGCTGAATCAGGCATTGGGGAAAGAAACGATTGATCTGTACAACACTTCCGATACAAGAGGCAACAGCCCATCCTACGGCACCAATTATCAGAAGGTTGGGCATGATATGCCATAATTCATGGTGACGAGTTCAGTTGCCTTGAATAACAGATGAACAGGGACACGATCAACTGGATTCGGATAAAACGAAAACAGGAGGTCGCTATGGAGAAATTGAAAAAGCATATCCATGATGACAGTAACGGTCTGGACTATGTTCTGGTTGGAGACTACTATATTCCAGACTTACAGCTGCCGGAGGAAAGCCGCCCAATCGGACGGTGGGGACGGATGCACAGGGAATATCTGCAAGAGTATTGTCCCGACCGATACAATGAATTGCTTCTGTCTGGAAAGCTGTGGACATATCTTGCTGATCTGGATGAGCAGGCACAGAACCGTCTGGATTGTATCATTGCCCAGATAAAAGAAACAGAGGGAGTCACGGAGAAATTGAAAGCAAAAGACCAGCTTGCATGGGTCGGTCACATGAACAGCATACGCCACCGGGCAGAGGAAGTCATTCGGTCTGAGATGATTTTCGTCTGAGAAGGTGGAAAAACTGAGGCCATTCACTTTTATAGTGGACGGCCTTTTTACTACCTGCGTTTTTTCTTTTTTGGCATATAATACGGCTGCGGCTTGGCTTTGCCCCGCATATTGTTTGGGTTTTTGAGCAGCTTAGACAGACTCAGTATCCGCAGGAACGCTGAGAAATCCTCTGAGGAAATCTTCTCAAAGGGAATCTGCATTTTATCACAGAACTCATGGATCATAGCTTCTGTGTCGGTTCCCATCTGTATGGCCTGTTCAAAATTCTCTTTGACCTCATCCAGTGTTGGCTGTGGGTCGGCTGTGGTCTTGTCTTTCAAATGGGCTTCCCGTATATCCAGGACAATGCTGTCCAGATCATCATGAAGGATATGGCTGTAAAAATCGTTCTCCTGTACCTGACCCAGTTCCAGCGTCCGCATATACAGATCATTTTCTCCCGGTGCGTGTTCTTTCAGGATAGTCTGCCGGGTAGCTTCCAGAATCAGATTCATCTGGTTCACCCGCATATCAGCGATCCGGTCAATAAAGATTTCCGTATCAACCATCAGCCGCAAAAAATTTGGATGAGTCGCCAGTTCACAAAGCAGGCGGTTGTTGATCTTTCCGCTGCTCAAAAGTTCCACCATAGCGTCACTCAGATGCAGAGCCTGAAGCTCCGTGTTTGGGTGATTTTTTTTTCTGACACGCCCATCAGATAATCAGTGGATACTCCGTAAAACTTTGCCAGTGTCGCAATCGCAAATGGGCTGATGTCTTTGTAGTCATCGCTCTCATATTTCCCCAGTGCTGACTTAGACAGACCGGTCTGTTCTGCCAGCTGTTCCAGCGTCAGGTGCTTATCCACCACCCGCAGGTCTTTGAGCCGTTCCGGGATTGACAGTTTTGTGTACATCAAAGCACCTCCTTGCCAACGGTTTTTGTTTTCCATTATAGCACATTTCCGAGAGCGTGGAAATATGCGGTTTTTATGTGTTTTTCCTGCGTCTTGGACATACGGGAGCAGCCCTCTTTTTTCGGTAAACTGGTTCTTGTCAGGAGACATAGAACCTTGAAAAATGAATGACCGGCTGCAAGGGGGATGACCTCCGGGGAAGTGACGCCACGATATGAGCGCACCAAAGAGGACAATACGCTGGGAGAGAATCCGGGCAGGAATATTTTGCAGACAGACCGGCAGACAGAAAAATAAACGATGCGGAACATACCGCATCAAATGAATGGAGGTAGATCATTATGAAACTGAATATGAAGGAAAAGAAAATTCTTTACGCTTACGCCTGCCCCAGCCATCACAACACAGTGACAAGGCTGAAATGGCTGACAGCATTGACTGTTGACCCGGAGGCGAAAAGCCAGATGCTTCATCTGACCCGTAAGATTGAGACAGAGACAGAGGAAAGGTGGTACGAAGCCTTTTACCATCATCTGCGTATGGAGATGGACGAATACCGCCGGATTAGACGCAGTCTGCGTGCGCTGAAAGCAAATACCGATTATGAGGAGGAACTGTATGAGGAAGCTGTCTAAATATGAAAAAGAAACCATCATCAACTGGAATGAGGGCGAGACGATTGCCAGTATCTACACCTTCAATGCCAGCTTGAAACGCAGACTGGAGGATTTCAGTCGGAAGTACCCTCTGCTGTGCCGCTTGGAACGCAGTACGCCGGAAGGTAGCGTGACCTATGTACTGGACAAGTCCCGACTTTCGATCCGGCTGGTGCCGCCGTACAGCGAAGAACGGCTGGCAGTTGCAAGGGAGTACGCAAAAGAGCATGGCTTTCAGGTCATACAGACAGAAGAAAAAATCGCTTAAAATGAGGGCGATTTACGAAAAAATATCGGGTCTGCACCCGCTGTTTTGATTGGCAATTTCCGCAGGCGTATTCTGTATCCACTTCTCACCTATGGGCGTAAATGTACGGATACGGAGCCGGTGAAACTGGCAAAAACCGCTTCTGCGGTGAAGGCCAGCTTCGCCGATGCGGGAGTACAGAGGGCAGCCAGCCCTTTGTGCCGGGGTGCAGGGGCGGCGGCGCACTGCTGGGGTCAAGGGGCAACGCCCATTGGCGGGTTGAGGGCAGCCAGCCTCATCGGGTCAAGGGTGAAACGCCTTGCCCAGGGAAAGTTGATGCCTGCGTCAACTTGTACTGGGTATTACCTGACGCAGAACTTCACAGGATTTGCGGCTTCGCCGCCCTCCCCAGCCCGGAACATCTTTGCAGGAAGGAGGAAAAATGTTTGAAATTAACAAGACACAATGGACGCTCCGGGAAGCATGGCACTTACAATCCCCGGCACAATGACCGCCGGTTCGATGTAGAAAATAGCGAACACATTGACGCTGAGCGTGCCAGACAAAATGTGTACTGGGACTGTTACCGGGGCTTTACCACCCACGCCTTTCGGGAAAACCCTGAGCAACCGGATTTCAGCTTTGAAGAAATTGAACGGATGTATTACTACGAGCATTATGCCGACCATGTCAATGCTCAGAATGCCCGGAACGAGAAAACCCGGCACATTGAGCGCAACCGCACTGTGGATGATCTTTTGAAAAATAACAAGACCTGTCCAGAAGAAAGCATCTACCAGATCGGCACTATGGAAGAATCCGTTCCGCCGGAGACTTTGGCGCTCATTGTCAGTGAATTTTATGAGGAATTTGAAAACCGTTTCGGTTCCCATATCCACATTTTAGACTGGGCGCTCCATCTGGATGAAGGGACTCCGCACATCCATGAGCGCCATGTATTTGACTGTGAAAATCGGTATGGCGAGCTGTGCCCCCAACAGGAAAAGGCGTTGGAGGAACTGGGTATCCCTCTCCCGAAACCGGAACAGCCAAAAGGAAAGCACAATAACCGGAAACAGACTTTTGATGCAGTCTGTCGGACAATCTTATTTGATATTGCCAAACGGCATGGGCTGCATCTGGAACAGGAGCCGTCTTATGGTGGGCGTGACTATTTGGAAAAGCAGGATTATATCCTGATGAAGCAGAAGGAGCAGCTGGCGACACAGGAGCAAAAGCTGGAGGAACTGACGCTAAAAATTGAGGATGTAGAAACCTTACTGGAAGATGTTTCCGGTGCAGCCTATGACAAGGCGGTGGAGGTTGTGACCGACAAGGTTCGGGAACAAACCCAGCTTGAAGATATGGAAATAATTGAGAAATATCGAAAGAGCGTGGTATCGCCCAATGCCAAAAATTCGCCAGAAGTTGTGAAGATAGCGAACACTCTGCTGAGTAGGGTGCGAGAAAAATTACAGCAGTCTGCTGAAAAAGTTCTCAAAAAGGTACAGGCGGTGCTGTTAAAACCGGAGGGTCAAACAGGCTGGCAAAGAGCAGATCAAAAATAAAGCCAGAAAATCCATTAAGGAGAAGCTGGCACAAGGCAAACTGGACGCTGATCGGGAGAACCGGGAGCGCTGGGAGCGTGAAGGACGGATTGCGCCAACAAGAAAACAGGATATGGAATTGTGAGGCATCTGATTTTCTATGGAAACCGGATGCCTTTTGCATTGTTTGGAGGTGAAAGAAACGAATGTATTTGAAGCAGTAAAACAGTCTGTTACCACAAGACAGGCTGCTTTGGTTTATGGAATTTCAGTAGGACGCAACGGGATGGCTTGTTGCCCGTTTCACGATGACAGGCATCCCAGTATGAAGGTGGACAGACGGTTCCATTGTTTTGCCTGTCAGGCAGATGGAGATGTGATTGATTTCACTTCCCGCCTTTTTGGACTAAGCAGTAAAGAAGCTGCCTTAAAGCTGGCAGAGGACTTCTCAATCAGCTTTGACCGCAAAGGCCACGATCCGCCACAAAAGAGAATGATCAAAAGAAAAATCAGCGAGGAAATGCGATACCGGCAGGCAGAGCAGAAATGCTTTCGGGTGCTGTGCGACTACCTGCATTTGCTGGAACGATGGAAAGAAGAATATGCGCCCAAACAACCGGGGGATGACTGGAATCCTGTGTTTGTGGAGGCTCTGCACAGGCAGTCATATATTGAATATCTGTTGGATCTTCTTCTGTCTGACAGCATAGAAGAACGAGCTTTTGTAGTTGCTGAGTATGGAAAAGAGGTGAGGAAAATTGAACAGCGAATATCAGAATTTACCGCCAGCCACCCAGCAGGCTGTGATGAGCGCAGCCGAAGCCATAGCGCCGGAACAGAGCGTTGATGAGGTGCGGCAGAGCCTTTCTGTTACCGACAAGGGAAAAACAGCCAACACCATCGACAACTGCCGGATTGTGTTCTGCTGTGATCCACTCCTGCGGGATGCCATCCGGCTTAATCTCCTGACAGACCGGGTAGACATTGTACAGGACTTGGGCTGGCGCAGGAATACCAGCGCCCTGACGGATACGGATGTGAAATATCTTCTTCTCTATTTTGAGAGAAACTATGAGCTGACCAGTGAGAAAAAGATCACGGCTGCCCTTTCTATCGTAGCAAACGAAAATTGTTACCATCCAATTCAGGATGTGCTGAACAGCCTTGTCTGGGACGGTACACCACGCATCCGATCCTGTCTGCACCATTTTCTTGGTGCTGATGAAAGTGACTATGTGGAAGAAATGCTGAAACATTTCCTGCTGGGTGCTATACGCCGGGTATTCCGTCCCGGTTCCAAATATGAAGAAATGCTTTGTTTGGTGGGCGGTCAGGGTGCCGGGAAGTCCACCTTCTTCCGACTGCTGGCGATCCGGGACGAATGGTTCTCTGATGACTTGAAGAAGTTGGATGACGACAGGGTATTCCAAAAGCTACAAGGTCACTGGATCATTGAGATGTCAGAGATGCTTGCCACCAGCAGCGCAAAGAGCATTGAAGAAATCCGTTCCTTTATTAGCCGACAGAAGGAAACCTACCGGACGCCTTATGAATCCCAGCCGAAAGACCGGCTTCGACAGTGTGTGTTTGGTGGTTCCTCGAATACGCTGGACTTTCTGCCGCTGGATCGAGCCGGGAACCGGCGCTTTCTCCCAATCATGATTTACCCGGAGAATGCAGAGGTTCACATTTTGGAGGACGAGGACGCTTCCAGAGCGTATCTGTTGCAGGTATGGGCAGAAGCTATGAGCATTTACCACAGCGGCAAATATTCCATGAAATTCAACAAGTCCATACAGCGTCAACTGGTGGAGGTGCAGAAAGACTTCATGCCGGAGGACACCGAAGCCGGACAGATACAGGGATTTCTGGAACACTACAACGGAAACATGGTCTGTTCAAAACAACTGTTTAAGGAAGCGCTGGGACACACCTTTGATGAGCCGAAGCGGTGGCAGCTCCACAATATCAATGAGATCATGAACACGGTCGTGACCGGTTGGAAGCCTTTTTCCAATCCACGGATGTTTTCCGGTTATGGCAGACAAAAGGGCTGGGAACGGGACACTTCCGGCAACGAACTGCCCGGCAACGAAGGCGGGTTTGTGGAACTGAGTGAAGAAGAATGCCGTCAGCTGGAACTTCCGCAGGAGTGGATCGCCTGACAAGGACGGTCTGTTGCCGGGATGGTTGCCAGTTGGTTGCCGGGATCGTTGCTGATAAATTGATGGTTTTGATATGGAAAAAGCCCGCAAGTAAAGGCTTTTTATGATCTATCTATGTTTCCGGCAACGAAAGCAACGAGATTTTACAAGAAAATTTGAAAAGTAAGAAATTAGGGTCAAACGATAGTTTACAGATTTTTTGATGTCCGTTGCCGGACTTCGTTGCCGCCGCTATCGTCTGATCCCCTATTCTATGGAGGTAGCCTATGGAGAAAAATAAGAAGCAGAATAAAAAAGTCCAGTTTATAGTGGTTCGTGAGTTTTCTGGGGACAAAACCATGCGGGAAGCCTTTGAGCAGCTGATCGAGCGTCAGACCTGCGAACACTTTGAGGAATGGTTGGAGCATCGGGAAATGGTACAGAAAGCGGCGTAAAGCAGTTGAATCATGGACAGGGACATGGTATTATAATGGTATCGTGTCCCTGTTCATAGAAGGAGAACACTATGAGCAGGAAAAAACAAGTGAATCAGAAAATCACAGCTCTTTATTGCCGTATTTCTCTGGAGGATGGCGGCGATAATGAGAGCATGAGCATCAGCAACCAGAAACTTATGCTCCGGGACTTTGCCGAAAAAAACGGGATGTTCCAGTATGAGTATTATGTGGATGATGGTTATACAGGCCGCAACTTCAACCGCCCTTCTTTTCAGCGCATGATTGCCGATATTGAGGCGGGAAAGATCGGCTGTGTTATCACCAAAGACCTGTCCAGACTGGGCAGGAATTATATCGAAGCTGGCAGCTATATCGAAATCTTTTTCCCAAAACACAATGTACGCTATATTGCCATTACAGACGGAGTGGACAGCCTGACCCGTCAGGAAATGGACATTACGCCCTTTAAGAATATCCTGAACGATATGTACAGCCGGGATATTTCCAAAAAGGTGCTGGCAGGGCGTATGACCCGTTCCCGGCAGGGGAAATTTTGTGGTGGGCAGCCGCCCCTCGGTTTGATGCGTGACCCGGAGGATAAGGGGCATTTGATCCGTGACCCTGAGACAGCACCGGTAATCCGAAAAATCTATGATATGGCGCTGGATGGCTGGGGATGTATGCGGATTGCAAAGCAGCTCATGGATGATAAAGTCCCAATCACCAGAGTAAAAAGCAACACAGAATGTGATGTAAATTACTATTCATGGGGAAGTGCAAGAATCAGCCATATCCTGCGGAATCCCTTTTATAAGGGCGCACACCTGGTCTGCCGGACACATCAGAAAGGGATTCGCTCCAACACCTATGACATTATCCCTCGTGAGGACTGGGAAATTATCGAGGATTGCCATGAAGCAATTATCTCCCCGGAAGAATGGGAGCAGGTGCAGGAAATCATCGACCGCAGGCCAACCATTATGAAGGGCAACTCCTGCCCCTTTTATAACCTGTTCCACGGTATCATTTATTGTGCGACTTGCGGAAAGTCCATGCAGGTGCGGTATGAAAAGGTGGGCAGAACCGGAAAGAACCGTTTTACCGGCGAACAGCGGGAACCGATTGATAAGGCGTATTATATCTGCCAGACCTACAATAGGCTGGGCAAGAACGCCTGTACCAGCCACAAGATTGAAGCCAGAGATTTGTACAACCTTGTGCTGAAAGATATTCAGGAACTGGCAAAGACTGCGCTCAAAGATGCAGATGCTTTTTATCAGCGGCTGAGCAGCCGGATGGAGCGCCGGTATCTTCTGGATGCCTCCCAGACACAGAAGGAATGTCAACGACTGGAAAGCAGGAATCGTGAAATTGATGAGATGTTCCTAAGCCTATATACCGATAAGGCAAAAGGACTCCTGACTGAGCAGCGTTTTATGAAGCTGACAGCAACACTGGAACAGGAGCAGGAAGCCAACCAGAAGCGCCTGCAAGACCTGCTGTTGATGATGCGTCACTCTGACGAACAGGAAAATGAAGTCCGCACCTTCATCAAAGAAATCCGGCGCTATGCCGCCATTGAAGAACTGGATGAAGCGGTGCTGAACCGGCTTATCAGCAAAATTCTGGTGGGTGAAGTCAAGAAGATTGACGGACAGAAGGTGCAGGAAGTCAGAATCGTTTATAACTTTGTCGGAGAAATCCCGGAGATTACAGCATAAGAACAGCCCTTCCCATACTGGGGAGGGCTTTCGTTGTTTATGAGTACAACAGAGCCAGTACAATCGAATTGAGTGGGTAGTAGTTCAGTGGGATGTATCTATGATGCATTTGTAAAATAATGAATAAAACATAAACTTTACATATTCTTCTTGAAAATACTCCGAAACCGTAGTAAAATAAATGCTATGATTTCGGAGTATTTATTTGGAGGATTATAACATGGATAACAATATGAGCAAAAAGTTGGAAATGATCAATCAGGTCTGCGATATGATCGACGATATTTACTATCAGTATGCAAGTACCTTTGGAATTACAGATACGGAGCTTTGTATTTTATATGCCTTGAACGAACATGATGGAGAATATTTGCAGAGCGACATCTGCCGTGACTGGCATTGCAGCTTGCAAACCATTCACACAACTATAAAAAACATGGAGAAAAAGGGTATGATTACCTTGCTCTGCCAGGCAGGAAATAAAAAGAATAAATACATTCATTTGACTGCGACTGGTAAGCAGTTGATTGACAGCATCATGGTACCACTGGTAAAAGCCGAAGAAGAAGCTTTTGGAATGCTGACTGTTCAGGAACAGGATATTCTGCTCCCTCTTTTGCAGAAATATGCTAATGCACTTAATAGCACGATTGGTAAAATTACATGCAGGGATGAGTGATATAACACGAACATTTTAAGGAGTATATTTGTGGAAAATAATTCTTTTATCTTTGAAAAAATGCCTCCAACGAGGCTATTTATAAAGTGTGCCGTCCCAGCTGTATTAAGTATGCTATTCAGCGGTATTTATTCCATAGCAGACGGTATTTTTGTCGGACGCTGCATCGGCTCTGACGCTTTGGCAGCCGTAAACCTTGTCATGCCTCTAATTTCGATTGCTTTTGCTCTTGCAGAGCTTATTGCGGTGGGTTCGTCCGTTCAGCTCGCTTCTCTTTTAGGGCAAAAGAAAAATAATGCTGCAAACCGTACCTTCAGCGTTTGTGTAAAAGTAATTATAGGCATATCGATTATCATCGGACTGATGTTTGGAATTTTAGGCAGACCGATGCTTTCTCTGATGGGAGCGGAGGGCACGGCACTTGAATACAGTATTCAATATATCCGTGTGTATGCGCTGTTTTCACCACTGATTATCGTTTATTTTGCTGTCGATAATTACCTGAGAATTTGCGGAAAGCAGAATTACAGTATGGTACTGAACATCGCAACGGCAGTTCTGAATATCGTATTAGATTTCCTGTTTTTGGTTGTTTTCAAATGGGGCGTATGGGCAGCGGCACTTACGAGTTGTGTCAGCATTTCCATCGGAACGGTATTGGCTTTCTATCCTTTTTTGCAAAATAAATTAGAATTGAAATTTGTAAAGGGAACAATTCCCTTAAAACAGTTTTGGCACCTTGCTGCCAATGGATCATCCGAGTTTTTTGCGAATATCGCAGGGTCGGTGTTTGCCTTTATTCTGAATATTGTGCTTTTATCCATAGGTGGTGCAACTGCGGTTGCGGCAATGTCGGTGGTGATGTATGCAGAAAGTATTGCATCAGCGGTAATTATAGGTGCCTGTGAGTCCTTGCAGCCTGCAATCAGTTATTGCCAAGGTGCGGGACTTAAAGAGCGAGTGATAGCACTTGAAAAAAGGATCTTGTTTTTTGCGGCAGCCCTCTCCCTGATGGCCTGTCTGCTCCTGCGTTTTTGCGGTGGTTTTATCGTTCCGCTTTTCATAAAGCCAGGAGATACAGAGTTACTTCATTTAAGCATCCATGCTATGAAGATCTATTCGCTTTCTTATTTGGTAAACTGGATTGATGGATGCCTTTCTGCATTTCTTACAGCTTTGGGAAAAGCGGGTCGTTCGTTTGTTTTGTCTATTACAGGAACGCTCATACTGCCGCTTGCTTCACTTGCGGTATTAGTGCCCAATCTTGGATTCGACGGTGTTTGTTATATGCCGCTTTTCGCAGGTGCTGTAAACGGCATTCTCTCACTAATATTGGTGCTTACGATAAAAAGAGAATTGGAGGATGAGACAAATGGAAATAAAATCGCTCAGTAAAAAGGATTATGGAAAAATAATCGACTTTGCCATTCGGGGGATGCACCTTGATTGGTATATAAAAAACAAAACGATACTGAGGCTTTACGGAAGATATTTTCTGTATCTTGAATTAAACAAGGCTACACAGATTTTTGCCGCTTACGAAGGGGATGTGCTTATCGGTGTGCTGCTTGCCGAAATGTATCACGAGAAGCCAATCAAAACCTCATGTTTTCAAAAATTCTATGTAAAGCTGATCAATCTGATTCAGCATACCTTTGTAAAACAGGTTGATGATTACGATAACGCAAATAAGGAAATGCTGGGGGAGTTTATTAAAAAGCATAAGCCGGACGGTGAATTGATTTTTCTGGCGGCTGACCCTGATGCTAACAGAAAGGGAATCGGAACGGCTTTACTTCAAGCGCTTGCAGAAGCAGAAAGCGGAAAACGAGTATTTCTGTTTACGGACAGCGGTTGTACCTATCAGTTTTACGAACACCGCGGCTTTGCGAGGTACGCCGAGCGTCATATAAAATTACAGCTCGCAAATACTATCCCGCTTGACTGTTATTTGTATCAAAAGGTGATTTGAGATGAAAAAAGAAATCCTAACTCAGAAAATTATAAATTTTTTCAAATGGATATGGCAGGAATGTACGGATTGGAAAACTTTTGTTTTACTCCTTTGCGTGGTTTTTGTAATGTATGCACCTGTTTGGGGCGGATATTTGCTACACGCTGCGTTTGGGTGGGCGTGGTGTTCTGCGGTTGCTTCCGCTTATTTACTGTTTTGGGCAGGCCCATTTACGCCGTTTTTTCCTGTGTGCATTGGCATAACACTGTCTATCAAAAAAGCGTTGCAGCTAAGATCACAAAAGCGAAACTCAAAGTGCTTAGCAGAGAATTCAAACAGTGAAACAAACAAGTCCTTGGTAACGAAGAAACAAATGACATTAAAAACAATTACGGTATCCTGCAAAAATAAATACTATTCCGAGATATGTAAGCTCATGAAAGAAGCGTTTCCTGAAGCAGAGAGGATGCCCATCTGGCTGTTGAAAATTATGGCGAAAAGAGATTCTGTTCGTTTTGATGCAGTTATTGATGGCAGCACATTTTGCGGTTTGATATATACGGCAGAGAATGAGAAGTATCTTTTTGTTTTGTACCTTGCTGTATGTAAAGCCATCCGTTCAAAAGGTTATGGCAGTCATATCCTTGAACTGATAAAACAAAGAGCCGGTAAAAAGCAGGTGATCCTACATGCAGAGTATCCGGACGCTACTGCGGACAATGCGATACAGCGCTCTAAACGAATGCGGTTTTATACTAAAAACGGGATTGTCAATACGGGCTACTGCTTTGATGATGGATCAGAAAAATATATTGTACTATCAACCGATGGTTTGAATGTCGATATAGAGTCATACAGAAAACTGTTACACTATTTGTCGTTCGGTCTATATCATCCCAATATTAAAAATTCACATATTTAAGGATTGTAAAGGAACTTTGTCTTAATGATGAAGTTCCTTTTTAATTTACCACTTGACTTTGTGGCAAAGACCTGGCTTCGGTGGATGAACTGGCTGTGTTGGATGGCGGAAAATGTATTTTGCAGCTGCGCGGTGTCAGACCGTTCAAGTCAGATAAATACGATCTGACCCAGCATCCGAACTACAAGCTCACTGCCGGTGCTGATAAGAAAAACACGTTCAGCATCGAGGCGTTCCTCGACCATCGGCTGAAGCTCAAGCCCGGTGATAAGTACGAAGTGGTTGATGCAGATCATGCTAAGTAAGTTTATTCCAGTGACGAAGATGTCATAAGTGTGCTGTTGGCAACAGAATAAGAAGGGGCGGCGAGCTGCCGCCTCTTTACATAGCCAGGTTTCTGATTAGGATTGGAGACCTGGCTATATGTTTGTCCATTTGCAGGTGCACATGCAGATGGGAAATCACTATTCATCAGCCCACAAGGGCGCATCGTACAAGGAGGTACACATTTATGGCATTTTTCAACAGCGCAGTAACCGTTCTTCAGACCCTCGTCATCGCACTTGGTGCCGGTCTTGGCATTTGGGGAGCCATCAACCTGCTGGAAGGCTACGGCAACGACAACCCTGGTGCCAATGCTCATGTGCGGTAAAGTAACACTTATAATTTTAGACAGCAGCTTACTATTCCGTATAAAATATTATAAAATCACTTGACAAGTAAACGATTGTTCACTATACTATGTGAGTGAACAATCGTTTACTAATTGGAGGTTATGATGGTAAATACGAAGGAAAAAATATTAGTGGCTGCTTTACGGCTATTTGCTGTTAATGGATATGATGCGGTATCTGTCAGCCAGATTGCAGGAGAATTAGGTATAACAAAAGGTGCATTATATAAGCATTACAAAAACAAGAGAGATATTTTTAATTGTGTATTTGAATATGTTTGCCAACTGGATGTAGAGCGTTCTCAAAAAAACGGTGTCCCGGAAAAGGATTATTCAGAAATGCCAGAAGCTTTTTCCCATGTATCGACAGAAAGCTTAGGCAATTACATGAAAGCACAATTCCATTATTGGAGCGAAGATGAAATTGCCTGTAATTTTCGTAAAATGCTTACTTTGGAACAATACAAATCCCAAGAGATGAACGCTTTATATCAAAAAGTTCTTGTCAGCGGACCTATAGATTATATCGAAAATCTATTTCGTGAAATATCAAAGAAACAAAAAAAACAGTTACCATCTCCCCATGCATTAGCAGTTGAGTTCTATTCTCCCTTTTACCTTCTGCTCAGTATGTCAGATGGGGCAGATTGTAAGAAGAAAAAAGAAGAAATTGCACAAAGCTATATATATTATATTGACGAGTTTTTTCAAAAATATTTTTCATAAACACTTACAGCAGAAAGGAACAAATAATGAACAATTTGATTAACATAAAAAAATACGGATTCTCCGAAGCATTTTCAAACAAAATCCCAAAAGAAAATCCGTTAGAACCGGCTCGTGTTCTTTCGCAGGAAAAAGGGTTCTATCGAGTCGTAACGGATAAAGGCGAGAAATTGGCGGAATTATCTGGAAAGTTCCGATTTCAAACCGCCCTATCTTCCGAATATCCAGCCGTTGGCGACTTTGTACTGGTAAATTGGAACGAATCCGGCGACAGTGCAATCATTGAATCGCTGCTGCCACGAAAAAGCGCTTTTATCCGAAAAGCTGCCGGTGAACCACAGCAGGAACAGGTTGTTGCTGCAAATATTGATACGGTATTTCTCTGTATGGCATTAAACAATGATTTTAACCTTAGACGGTTGGAACGGTATATTTCCATTGCATGGGACAGCGGTGCTATGCCTGTCGTTGTACTGACAAAATCAGATTTGTGTGATGATTTGGAAAACAGGCTTTCAGAAGTATCTTCGATTGCTTTTGGTATAGATATTCTGGTTACAACATCAACGGAAGAAAATGGGTACAAGGAACTTTTACCATTTATTTCAGAAGAAAAAACGATAGCGTTCATTGGTTCTTCGGGCGTAGGGAAATCTACCCTTATCAATCGCCTGTTGGGGAAAGAACACCTAAAAACAAACGGACTTCGCAATGATGACAAAGGCAGACATACCACTACCCGCAGAGAATTGTTCCTGCTTCCTTCGGGCGGCATGGTAATTGACACTCCGGGTATGCGTGAATTTGGAATGTGGGATAACGATACAGGAATTGAAAAAACTTTTGCGGATATTGAAGAACTGGCTGCTCAGTGTAAATTCCGCAACTGTACCCATACAAATGAGCCGGGATGTGCCATTCAGAAAGCGCTGACAATGGGAGAATTGCAGACAGACCGTTGGCAATCCTATCAGAAGCTAAAGGCTGAAAATGATTATATGGAAGATAAAGAAAGCTATATGATTGCAAAAGGAAAGCGGGAAAAAGAAATTTCAAAGCTGATAAAAAAAATGCCAATCAAACGGTAACAGAATGGAGAATATTTATGGAACAGAAAATCATTATCAGAAACGAGGAACAAAAAGACTGGTCAGCTGTTGAAGAAATCACAAGACAAGCCTTTTATAATCTTTATGTGCCAGGCTGTGTGGAACATTACTTAGTTCATATCATGCGGGAACATGAAGATTTTATTCCAGAATTGGATTTTGTTTTGGAATTGAATGGTCGTGTGATTGGCAATATCATGTATACAAAAGCAAAATTGATTGATGAAAATGGATCTGAAAAAGAAATTTTAACATTTGGTCCAGTTAGTATTCTTCCCACTTATCAGAGGAGTGGGTATGGGAAGATGCTTATGGAACATTCATTCCAAGCAGCGGTACAGTTGGGGTATGATACAATTGTCATTTTCGGAAGTCCAAGCAATTATGTCAGTCGTGGATTCAAAAGCTGTAAAAAATATAATGTCTGTATCGAAAATGAGAAATACCCTGCTGCGATGATGGTCAAAGAACTAATTCCTCATGTATTGGACGGTCATAAGTGGATTTATCATGATAGTCCTGTCATGGCAATCAGCGAAGAAGAAGCGGAACGCTATGACGACACATTGGAACCAATGGAAAAAAAGTATCTTCCAAGCCAAGATGAATTTTATATTATGAGCCGCTCTTTCATAGAAGAATAGAAAACAATATGGGAAATGACAAAGGAGGCAATAATGATAGCACAAACGAAAAATAATTGGAAAAGAAATGCTGTTCTTTTTCTTATTAGTCAATGTATTACCTTGTTTGGTTCGATGATTGTACAAATGTCAATCATTTGGTATGTAACTTTGAAAACATCAAGCGGAGCGTGGGTGGCTGCATTTACTGTATGCTCTTATCTACCGCAATTTTTAATTTCTTTTCTGGGCGGAGTATGGGCAGATAGATACAGTCACAAAAAGTTAATCATTTTTTCCGATACTGTAATTATGCTGGCAACTTTTATTATGTTTTTAGTAATACCTATGATGTCGTCAGATGTCATATTGTTAAGTGGATTATTGGGAATATCCATTATACGCTCCATTGGTGCGGGAGTTCAAACACCTGCTGTCAATGCTGTAATACCGTATCTTGTTCCAGAGGAATATCTGATGAAGTACAATGGAATAAATGCAACAATGCAGTCTATTGTCCAGTTTGCGTCCCCTGCTGTCGCAGGTGTTGTATTATCAGCAGGAACATTCCGCTCAACACTTTTAATTGATATTCTGACAGCTTTTGTTGGCATTGGACTATTATTTTTCTTACGCTTGCCAGTAAAATCTGTAACTAATGAAGCAGTGCCTATTTTAGAAGATATAAAAGCCGGTATTTGCTATTCCTTTTCGGATAAAAATATCGGGAAAATATTGATCGTCTATGGTATGTTTATCTTCTTATGTGTACCGGCTGGATTTATGTCCGCATTGTTAGTCAGTCGTGTTTATGGAGATACTTATTGGTATTTAACAGCAACAGAGCTGATTGGGTTTGTCGGAATGACTTTAGGCGGCATATTGATAGGAATTTGGGGAGGTTTCCCAAACAGAGTAAAAACATTGGCAGTCGGATTGGCTGCTCTTAGTATTATGACAGTTTGCATGGGTATATCTCCTTATTTTTTACTTTATCTTGTAATCATGCTCTTATACAGCATAGCATTGACAATGGTACAGACATCGACAACCACAATTATACAGGAGAAAGCGGATGAATCCATGCAGGGGCGGGTATTTGGATTGATGGGAGCAATGTATTCTGGATTTCTTCCTGTTGGAATGGTTGTTTTCGGTCCGCTTTCAGACATTTTTCCGTTACAGTGGATTATGGTTGGTACGGGCATTGCCCTTGCATTTTTGGCTATTTATTGCGATAAAAATAAAATGGAAAACAGAAATTGACAGGAGAGGATTGTAATGAAAACGATTTGTGGAGTCGATTGCAGTAAATGTGCTTTCAAAGATAATTGTAAAGGTTGTATGGAGACAAATGGGCATCCACTGGGAGGAGACTGTGTTGCTGCCATGTGCTATCAGTCGGGTGGCGAAAAGTGTTTTTTACAATATAAGAAGCAACTAATAGATGAAGTTAATTCTTTGAAAATTAAGGATATGCCGCCTATAACAACACTTTTTCAATTAAGCGGTGCTTATGTGAATTTGGAATACACGCTTCCCAATGGAGAGAAAATCAAATTGCTTGATGATACAAAAATATATCTCGGCTGTCAAGTGGAAAAAATAAATAGCGACAGATGTTATGGATTTGTTGCAGACAATGATTACCTGCTCTTATGTGAGTATGGGTGTGATGGCGCAGAACCTGAAATTGTGATTTATAAAAAAAGATAAGTGGCTACGAGGACGATAGCTAAAAGCACTATCGTTCTCTTGTATTTACAACTGAATAACCGCCGCCCCGCAGCGGCACATGAAGCAGTAAATCCGAAAAAGATTTGCTGCTTTTTTTGCGCCCATTTTTGGCAAATTTCCAAAAGTTCCGTATTAGACATTGAAGCCAAAAAAGACTGCCGTTTTTTTCAGACAGCGGGCAAAACGCAGCTTCCGAAACGCCTTATTGTCGGGAAAGACCGAGCCGCCGGAAAAGTTTTTGACGGAAAGTCCGTCATTTTCGCTCTTTTGTGGTTTGTAGGGAGTGAAAGGGGAAATATTGCCGTCGCAGAGTTGGCACAGTTCCCACCTGCGGCACTGAAGAGATTGAACACAGCCGGACATAGCGGAAAGCGGCA
>QFCE01001108.1_pt1 | contig 17140 bp, 15 predicted proteins | sample 5346091 | NCBI WGS metagenome assembly QFCE01 (sample SAMN09062252, study PRJNA434731) | Human gut metagenome, whole genome shotgun sequencing project. | isolation source: stool timepoint A chromium assembly | host: Homo sapiens | collected 2015 | reverse complement strand
CATCCCGGAGGGCTTTCTGGCTGTCGCCGGCATTCTGGATCTGTGTCTGAATGTGGTGGACGGACTTGTCGTATATCCAAAAGTAATTGAGAAGCGTCTTATGTCCGAGCTGCCTTTTATGGCGACGGAAAACATCATGATGGACGCGGTGAAGGCCGGCGGAGACCGTCAGGAGCTTCATGAGCGCATCCGTGAGCTTTCCATGGAGGCGGGCCGCAATGTGAAGGTAGAAGGAAAAGAAAATAACCTTCTCGAGCTGATCGCGGCAGACCCTGCGTTTAATCTTTCTTACGAGGAACTGAAAGAGACTATGGATCCTGCAAAATACGTTGGACGCGCCAAGGAGCAGACCGACGCATTTCTTGCCAAGGTGGTGCAGCCCATTCTGGAAACACGCCGGGAACTGCTGGGCGTGACTGCACAGATTAATGTTTAAAAGGAGGAAATTGCGTTATGGTAAAAGCAATTGTTGGAGCAAACTGGGGAGATGAAGGAAAAGGCAAAATTACAGACATGCTTGCCCAGGAAGCGGATATTATCGTGAGGTTCCAGGGCGGCGCCAATGCGGGCCATACCATTGTGAACAATTATGGTAAATTTGCGCTGCATACCCTTCCATCCGGTGTATTTTATGACCACACCACCAGCATTATCGGCAACGGCGTTGCTTTGAACATTCCGGTGTTTTTTAAAGAATACAATGAGGTTGTGGAACGCGGAGTACCGGCTCCGAAGATCATGATCTCCGACAGAGCACAGATGGTGATGCCCTATCACATTCTGTTTGACCAGTATGAGGAAGAGCGTCTGGCGGGCAAATCCTTCGGTTCCACAAAATCCGGGATTGCGCCGTTTTATTCTGACAAATATGCAAAAATCGGTTTCCAGGTGAGCGAGCTTTTTGATGAGGAAGCGCTCAAAGAAAAGCTGGTTCGCGTCTGCGAGACCAAGAACGTGCTCCTTGAGCACCTGTATCATAAGCCGCTGCTGGATCCGGAGGCGCTTTTCGCAGAGCTCATGGAGTACAAAAAAATGGTGGCTCCTTACGTGGCGGATGTTTCTCTGTATCTGTGGAATGCGCTGAAAGAAGGCAAGGAAGTACTTCTGGAGGGACAGCTTGGATCGCTCAAGGATCCTGACCACGGTATTTATCCCATGGTGACCTCCTCCTCCACTCTGGCAGCCTACGGCGCGATCGGTGCAGGAGTGCCGCCTTATGAGATCCAGAAGATCATCACGGTGTGCAAGGCTTATTCCAGCGCAGTGGGAGCTGGCGCTTTTGTTTCTGAGATTTTCGGAGAGGAAGCAGACGAGCTGAGAAGACGCGGCGGAGACGGCGGAGAGTACGGTGCAACCACAGGGCGCCCCAGACGTATGGGCTGGTTTGACTGTGTGGCATCCAAATACGGCTGCCGTGTTCAGGGAACCACAGATGTTGCCTTCACGGTTCTTGACGTTCTGGGATATCTGGATGAAATCCCGGTATGTACCGGCTACGAGATCGACGGAAAGGTGACAACGGATTTCCCCACCACCTCGCTTCTTGAGAAGGCGAAACCGGTTCTTGAGGTGCTTCCGGGCTGGAAGTGTGATATCCGGGGAATTAAGACCTATGAAGAGCTTCCGGAAAACTGCCGCAAATATGTGGAGTTTGTGGAAGAGCACATTGGCTTCCCCATTACCATGATCTCCAATGGACCGGGAAGAGACGATATCATCTACAGAAACAAATAAAACAAATATCCGGCGCCGGAGAATTTCTCCGGCGCTGAATTGTATCTGAACAAAGAACAGGAGAGATTATGAAAAAATGGAAACGGGCAGCAGCCCTGGCCGCCGTGGTTCTGCTTCTGGTCGCGTTCTGCCTTCCCATGGTGTTTGCCTTTGGCGAGGGAGAGAGCGGGCAAAGCTGGTTTCGGGCAGCCCTTGGCATAGCCATTCTGGTGCCGGTATTTGCCTATATGATAGTGCTTGTCTATGGGTTCTTGAACAGAAAAAAGACTTCAGATCCGGAGGGTGTTATGAAAAATGTGATATTTGATGTTGGCAATGTTCTGGTGGATTTTGCCTGGCCAAAATATCTGGAAAGCTTTGGCTATCCAAAAGAAAAATATGAAAAAATTGCAGATGCGGTCTTTCGGAATCCTGTATGGAACGAGAGAGATCAGGGCCTTCTGGAGGAAGAGGAATATGTGGCGTCCTTTGTGAAAGCGGCCCCCGAGTATGAAGCGGAGATCCGGGAGATCATGCGCCGCAGTCCGGAGTGTATCGCGCTTCGGGAATATGCTCAGACCTGGGTGAAGTATTTAAAGGAGAAGGGGTATCATATCTATATCCTGTCCAATTACAGTCGCTATATGCTGGACAGGAACCGCCCCATGATGAGCTTTTTGAAATATGCGGACGGAGAGGTTTTCTCCTGCGATGTAAAGCAGATCAAACCAAACGCAGATATCTTTGAAACTCTGATGAAACGGTACGGTCTGAAGGCAGAAGAATGCGCCTTCATCGACGACAATCGGGAGAACTGCGAGGCAGCCAAACGCCTTGGGATTCATGCGATACAGTTTGAGAATTTCAGGCAGGCGGCGGAAGACCTGAAAAAGCTGGGTATCCAATAAAAGAAACATACGGAGGGCCTGCACCAGCGCAAGGCCCTCCGCGTGTTAAGGGGAGGATATATAAGTATTTCACACCTTATCTTTGGTAGGTTCCGTTGAAGGGGGTTCAAGGAACATTTATAGTATGTCCGGGAAAAATAGATCTATTCAGGAAATATAAAAATTTTTCCGATACTATTGCCTGCGAAATTCGCTGGGCGTCTGTCCGGTTTCGTTTTTGAAGGCAGTGCAGAAGCTGTGCTCACTTTTAAAACCACAGCATATGCCGATATTTTTTACCGTGTCGCGGGAAGTGATCAAATAAAATCTGGCCAGATTGATTCGCGAGGTCAGAATATAGCGGTAGGGGGTATAGCCGGTTTCTTCTTTGAATTTCCGCAGAAAATAATAGGGGCTTAAGGAAACACGGGAAGCCAGAGATTCCAGAGTCATGTCCTTATGCAAATGGCGGTTGATATAAGCAAGAGAATCACCGATCAATCCGGGAGCGGCCTTTGTGCCGCTCTCGTCTTTTTCCAGGGCAAGCAGAGTGAGAAGCTGATCGATATACAGAGAAAGACGTGCAGCAGGCTGCTTTTCCTGGCGAAGAAAACATTCGTAAAGCTGAAACCAGTTTTTTTCATAGGGACAGGAATCTTTCAGGGAAAGCTGGAATACCGGGGCATCGCTGAGATAAAGAAAATACTCCCGGGCGGTTTTGACGTCAAAATGAAGCCAGAGGATTTCCCATTCCCCAAGGGCGCGGTACTGATGCGCCTGGTAGCAGTCAATGAGGCACACATCTCCCGGATTTTGAAGGCGCGTTTCGCCGTTGACCGTGACCGCGCCTTTTCCGGATTTTGTATACAGGAGAAGAAAGCTGTCATAGCGGACGCGGTTGATTTCGTAGGGGATATTGCAGAAATAGTGCCCGATACAAAGGGGATAATAGAAAAAATCCGGGATCCGGTTGGAGGGTGTGTGAAAAAAGATGGTGGATGAGGTAGACACACCTTCAATATACAGTGGCTTCATAAAATTCCTCCCTGCAGATAGTTTTTTTGTTTTTCATTTCATACCATGGTTGCAGTTCTTGCTCCCATTATAAAAAAGAAAAGAAGAAAGCGCAATAAAACAGAGCAATTTTTTGATATAAGAGCGCAAAATATTCAAATGCGAAAAGCGCGTTTTCATATTATGATTAAGAAAAAAACACAAGGAGTGCAAGGATATGGAGTTTTATACGATCAGCGAAAAAGACCGTGAGATTTTGCGTGAGCTTGCAAAAAAGCAGTACGAGCTTTCTCAGACAGAAGAGAATCAGAGGAAAATCCAGGAATGGTACGCCCACAATTCCCTGAAAGGAGAACGCCCCATGATCCATCTGGAAATGTGGACCTTTGCCCAGGAGATCATTCCGCAGAGGCTGCGCTGCGAGGGAGAGTTTGCCAGAGAGATCGAGACAGATCTTTATGTCAATTTTTTGAATCAGGAGCTGTTTGACGATGACCGCGTCACGCCGGATTATTATCCGCTGCATTATGATACGCATTTTACGCTGTTTGATATTGAGGTGAAGCAGCATACAGCGGCTGGTTCCCTGGGACATGAATTTGGCTCTGTTGTGGAAGACCTGGAGGATGATTATCACAAATTAAAGGAAACCGATTTTGGCGCGGATATGGAGACGACCTTCCGGAAAAAGCAGATCCTGGAAGAAACCTTTGGCGATATCCTGCCGGTAAAAATCCAGATGGACTGTCTGTACAGCGTTCCCACACAGATGGTGGTCCATTTTATGAAAATGGAAAATATGATGTACAATATCTATGATTATCCGGAGCTTTTTAAAGAGATGATGGATCGGATCGCAGAGGATACGCTTTCTTATTATCGCTTTTTGGAAGAAAACAATCTGATCCTGCCCACCGTAGGAGGACAGGGGCTCGGCCAGGGAAGCTGGTGCTATAATCATGAGCTTCCGGGAGAAGAGGAAGCGAAAAAGCGCCTGCTGGTTTCAAAGGACGTCTGGGGCTTCATGGATTCCCAGGAAACAGTTGGACTTTCGCCGGAGATGTATGAGGAATTTATTTTTCCGTGCTATAAAAAAATTGCGTCTCAGTATGGATTTTTGTCCTATGGCTGCTGCGAGCCGGTAAATCCCATCTGGGATAACTGTATTTCAAAGCTTGAGAACCTGCGAAAGGTATCCATTTCTCCGTGGTGCGATGAAGAATTTATGGGAGAGCGTCTCCGTGAGAGAAAAAATGTGATCTATCACCGCAAGCCGTCGCCGAATTATCTGGGGGTCGGCACAACTCTGGACGAGGAGGCAGTGAGGGAGAGTCTGCGGAAAACATTCCGGGCAGCACAGGGCTGCAAGCTTGAAATCACCCAGAGAGACGTGTATACGATCAACCATGATATCAGCAAAGCAAAGCGTTATGTAGATATTATAAAAGAAGAAATTGCAGATCATTGGAGAGAATAAAAGAAAGCTATAAAATTTTCATGAATTTTTTAAAAATAATTGACAGAAAAATCTAAATATTCTATAATCAAATATATAAAAAATAAAATATTGTGCAATACACGAACTTATATAAGTCCATAATCGGTTGGACGTTTCTACCAACTACCGTAATAGTTGTCTATAAGGTCTGTTCAGAGACCGCGAAGAACTGACGTATTATGGTGGCTGTTTTTATGTTTTGAGACGTTGAAGCCGGTTTTGTCTCTGGCACAAGGAAAGAAGGTGATGCAGTGAACTCAAAAACCTTTGCACTGAAAGGAACTGTCTGCTACAGCGAAGACCTGCATAAGCTGGTGACAGCAGAGAATGCCTGGGTTGTCTGTGAGGATGGCCGGTGCGCCGGAGTGTTTGCTGAACTTCCGGAGAAATATGCGGGAATTCCCTGCAGGGACGTGGGAGACAGCCTGATCATTCCGGGAATGTCGGATTTGCATTTACATGCGCCGCAGTACAGTTTCCGGAGTATCGGTATGGACTTGGAGCTTCTGGAATGGCTGGACAACATGGCTTTTCCTGAAGAATCCGGATATGCGGATCTGGAATATGCAAAAAAAGCATACTCCATATTTGCGGAAGATCTGAAAAAGAGTGCGACCACGAGGGCGTCTGTTTTTGCCACACTTCATGTTCCGGCGACAGAGCTTCTCATGGAGCTTCTCAATGACACCGGAGTGAAAGCCTATGTGGGCAAGGTGAACATGGACCGGAACGGCCCCGCCACACTGCAGGAAGAGAGTGCCAAAGCCTCTGCAGAAGCGACAGAGCGATGGATTTTGGATACGCTGGAGAAGTATGAGAATGTAAAACCGATCCTCACCCCGCGTTTCACACCCTCCTGCACAGATGCGCTCATGGAGGAGCTGGGAAGACTGCAGAAGAAGTATCATTTGCCGGTACAGTCGCATCTTTCCGAAAACCTGGGAGAGATAGCCTGGGTAAAAGAGCTTTGCCCCAGCACAAAATTCTATGGGGAAGCCTACGATATGTTCGGCCTGTTTGGCGGCGAGAATTGTCCTGCCATTATGGCGCACTGCGTACATTGCCCGGACGAAGAGATAGAACTGATGAAAAAGCGGGGCGTGTACATTGCGCATTGTCCGCAGTCCAATACGAATCTGTCCTCCGGGATTGCGCCGGTCCGCCGGTACCTGGATGAGGGAATGAAGATGGGGCTTGGAAGCGACATCGCAGGAGGAACATCCCTTTCCATTCTGCGTGCGATGGCGGATGCCATCCAGGTGTCAAAGCTTCGCTGGAGACTGGTGGATGACAGCCTGAAACCGCTTACCCTGGAGGAAACCTTCTATCTGGCCACCTTGGGAGGAGGCGCTTTCTTCGGCAAGGTTGGAAGCTTCCGGAAGGGATATGAGTTTGACGCCGTCATTCTCGACGACACAAACCTTGCGCACCCGCAGAAGCTCACCGCAAAGCAGCGTCTGGAGCGTCTGGTCTATCTGTCGGACGACAGGAATATTACCGGAAAATATGTTTCCGGAAATAGAATATTTTAGCACGAACGTGCAGCAAAGGGGGAAATGTTATGAATCTTGACAAACTGTTTCACTTGAAGGAAAATCACACGGACGTAAAGACAGAAGTCATCGCCGGTGTTACGACCTTCATGACGATGGCGTACATTCTGGCCGTAAATCCCAACATTCTGGAAGCAGCCGGAATGGACAGAGGAGCGGTGTTTACCGCAACTGCGCTGTCCGCCTTTATCGCGACCTGCCTGATGGCTCTTCTGTCAAACTATCCGTTTGTTCTGGCGCCAGGCATGGGGCTTAACGCTTACTTTGCCTACACAGTAGTCATCGGCATGGGCTACAGCTGGCAGCAGGCACTGGCAGCGGTATTTGTGGAAGGTATTATTTTTATTCTGCTTTCTCTGACAAATGTGCGTGAAGCGATCTTCAATTCCATACCAATGAACCTGAAACATGCGGTTTCCGTGGGTATTGGTCTGTTTATTGCATTTATCGGTCTGCAGAATGCGAAGATCACAGTCAACAACGATTCCACGCTTGTCAGTGTATTCTCCTTTAAGAGCTCTGTGGCAAACGGAACCTTTCATTCAGAGGGAATCACAGTTCTTCTGGCGCTGATCGGGCTTCTGATCACAGCAGTGCTCCTGGTCAAGAATATCAAGGGCGGTATTCTCTGGGGAATTCTGATCACCTGGCTTCTGGGAATCGTCTGCCAGTTTACCGGCCTTTACGTACCAAATCCGGAGGCAGGATTCTTCAGCCTTCTGCCGGATTTCTCCAACGGAATTTCTATTCCAAGTATGGCTCCGACCTTTATGAAGATGGATTTTTCCATTGTGTTTACACTTGATTTTATTGTTATCATGTTTGCGTTCCTTTTCGTGGACATGTTCGACACTCTTGGAACTCTGATCGGTGTGGCGTCCAAGGCAGATATGCTGGATAAGGACGGCAAGCTTCCGAAGATCAAGGGCGCGCTTCTCTCTGACGCCATTGGTACTTCTGTAGGTGCTGTATGCGGTACCTCCACAGTTACCACCTTTGTAGAGAGTGCTTCCGGTGTTACCGAAGGCGGACGTACCGGTCTGACTTCCATCGTGGCTGCAATCCTTTTCGGACTGTCACTGTTCCTGTCTCCGATCTTCCTGGCGATCCCGTCCTTTGCAACGGCGCCGGCCCTGATCACGGTAGGATTTTTGATGCTGACCTCTGTTGTTAAGATTGATTTCCAGGATTATACGGAGGCCATTCCGGCATTTATCGCAATTATCGCAATGCCCTTTATGTACAGCATTTCCGAAGGTATCGCAATGGGCGTTATCTCCTACGTTGTAATCAACCTGCTTGCAGGAAAAGCAAAAGAGAAGAAGATCAGCGTGCTCATGTATGTGCTGGCAGTGCTCTTCGTACTGAAATACATATTCCTGTAAAGAGGAATGCACAAAAAAGGCTGTCAATTTTGGCAGCCTTTTTCTTGTGCAATAGGGATTGAGATTTGGTTTCAAAAGTGTTATAATCATTCAGTATGCAGAGCATATCACAACAGAAATTATTTTTGAAAAGAGGAACAGAACAATGAGTGATAAAACCATTTTGGAACAGTGGCGTGCCATCGCCTATGATCAGCAGGCAGATAAGAACAAACTTCAGAAATTCTGGGCAACGTATTTCAATATTGAAAAAGGCATTTACGAGCAGCTTCTTGAGAATCCCGATGAGGTTGTCACCGGAACAGTCAAGGAACTGGCTGAGAAATACGGTCAGGAGGTTCTCACCATGGTGGGCTTCCTGGACGGGATCAACGACAGCCTGAAGGTGCAGAATCCCATTGAGACCATGGACGAAAATACGGTGGTAAACTTAGGCTTTGACAAAGAGCTCCTGTACAAGAACATGGTGGACGCAAGAGCGGACTGGCTCTATGAGCTGCCCCAGTGGGACAAGATCTTTACCGAGGAGAAGAGAAAAGCGCTCTACCTGGAGCAGAAAAAATCCGGCACAGTCGTGAAAGCACGCAAGGTTGGACGCAACGAGCCCTGCCCCTGCGGAAGCGGCAAGAAGTATAAGCACTGCTGCGGAAGATAATGAAAATAAGAAAAAACCTGGATTACATTATTGTGCTGGGCGCTCATGTGGACGGCACAAGACCAACTCTGGCCCTTCTGGAACGAATCAGGAGGGCTTTGGAGTATCTTGAGGAGAATCCGCGTACCAGAGCAGTCTTATCCGGTGGCAGGGGAGACGGAGAACAGATAAGCGAGGCGCAGGCCATGTACAATTATCTCACAGAGCATGGGATTGATGGAGAACGCCTTCTTTTGGAGGAACGCTCTGTCAACACCAAAGAGAATCTTGCGTTCAGTCTGGAGCTTTTGGGGGATGTAACCTGTTCCGTGGGTGTGGTGACCAACAATTTTCACGTATTCCGCGGCGTTGCCATTGGACGAAAATGCGGCTGCAGGGATATCTGCGGCATTCCGTCCAGATATCGCTCCTGGAGACTGCTCATCTATATTCCAAGGGAAATCCTTGCCATACTCAAAGACAAGCTCATGGGAAACATGTAGAGACATCCCGGCGTATTCTTTTTTCAGTACTGCGTTGACAAACTGATTTTTCATGTATATAATGGACACAGTGAAATATCCAAAAGCGTTGAGGAGACCAGTAAGCTGTGGAAAGCTACAGAGAGAGGTGCGTTTGGTGGAAGCACTTCAGCGAAGAAGCAGCCGAAGACCAGCTCTGAGCGGCCCCAATCCGGCCCGGTGATTCCGTTATCATCTTTTTGAGTGGCTGACTGTTTTTCGGTTGGCAAGCAGGGTGGAACCGCGAGTACGTAATCTCGTCCCTTACAGTGCGAAGGCATTGTAGGGGATTTTTTTATGTTTTCAAATAATGCAAAAAGGAGAAAAAATATGATCATCACATTAAAGGACGGCTCCAGCAAGGAATATGCAGAGCCAAAGGCAATCATTGACATTGCGTCAGACATCAGCGAGGGACTGGCACGTGTGGCATGTGCCGGTGAGGTAAACGGCGAGGTTTGTGACCTTCGTACCGTTTTGGACAGTGACTGTGAACTTAATATCCTGACCTTTGACAGCGAGGGCGGTGCGGCAGCTTTCCGCCACACAACCTCCCATATCCTGGCGCAGGCGATCAAACGTCTGTACCCGGAGGTAAAGCTTGCCATCGGACCGTCTGTGGCAGACGGATTTTACTATGATGTGGACAGCGAGGAGCCGCTGACCGCAGAGGATCTGACAAAGATTGAAGCAGAGATGAAGAAAATCGTAAAAGAGGGGCTGGCCATTACCCGCTTCACAAAGCCGAGGGAAGAGGCGATCGCTTATTTCAAGGAGAAAAACGAGCCCTATAAGGTGGAGCTTATTGAAGATCTCCCCGAAGATGCGGAAATCAGCTTTTATCAGCAGGGCGAGTTTGTGGATCTGTGTGCAGGCCCCCATCTGATGACAACCAAACCGGTAAAAGCATTTAAGCTGACCAGTCTTGCAGGCGCTTACTGGAGGGGCAGCGAAAAAAATAAAATGCTCACCAGAATCTACGGAACTGCCTACACGAAGAAGGCAGATCTGGAAGCCTATATCACCCGTATGGAAGAGGCAAAGAAGCGTGACCACAGAAAGCTTGGCAAGGAGCTTGGCCTGTTCATGATGCGTGAAGAAGGACCTGGATTCCCCTTCTTCCTGCCAAAGGGCATGGTTCTCAAAAATACACTTCTGGATTACTGGAGAGAGATCCACAACAAAGCCGGCTATGTAGAAATTTCCACTCCCATCATGCTGACACGGAATCTGTGGGAAACCTCCGGTCACTGGGATCATTATAAGGAAAACATGTACACCACACAGATTGATGAGACAGATTTTGCGGTGAAGCCCATGAACTGTCCGGGAGGTATTCTGGTTTATCAGTCTGAACCACGTTCTTACCGCGATCTGCCGCTTCGTATGGGCGAACTTGGGCTGGTACATCGTCATGAAAAATCCGGTCAGCTCCACGGCCTGATGCGTGTGCGCTGCTTTACCCAGGATGATGCGCACATCTTCATGATGCCGGAGCAGATCCGCGATGAGATTAAGGGAGTTGCAAAGCTCATTGATGAGGTTTATCAGCTGTTCGGCTTCAAATATCATGTAGAGCTTTCCACACGTCCGGAGGATTCCATGGGAAGCGACGAGGACTGGGAAATGGCTACAGAGGCACTTCGGGGCGCTCTGGACGATCTGGGCCTTGACTACGTGGTAAACGAGGGCGACGGCGCCTTCTACGGCCCGAAGATCGACTTCCATCTGGAGGACTCCATCGGAAGAACCTGGCAGTGCGGAACCATTCAGCTTGACTTCCAGCTTCCGCTGCGCTTTAACTGTGAGTACATCGGCGCGGATGGGGAGAAGCATCGTCCGATCATGATCCACCGCGTGGCGTTTGGCTCCATCGAGCGCTTCATCGGTATCCTGATCGAGCATTTTGCAGGCGCATTCCCCACCTGGCTGGCTCCGGTGCAGGTAAAAGTACTTCCCATTTCCGAAAAATACATGGAATATGCGGACAAAGTGCTGGCTGAGTTGAAAGATGCAGGAATCCGGGCTGAGGTTGACGAGCGGGCAGAAAAGATCGGCTATAAGATCCGTGAGGCAAGACTTCAGAAGATTCCTTACATGGTAGTTGTCGGCGCGAAGGAAGAGGAAGAGAACAAGGTTTCCGTGAGAAGCCGTTTCCTGGGAGACGAAGGCGCGAAAGATCTGGATGCGTTCATTGCTGACCTTCACAAAGAGATCAAGAACAGAGAGAACCGCAAAGTAGAGGTTTCTGAAGAAACAAAATAAATACGTAAAATGAAACTCCGGCGGTGCTTTTGCAGAACCACCGGAGTTTTTTAGGAGAAAAAATTCTTTTTGATCGCGTTCACCGGCATATCCTGTCCGGTCCACAGGCGAAAGGCAGCTGCGCCCTGGTAGAGAAGCATGTACATGCCGTTAAATACCGGGCAGCCGGCCTCTTTTGCTTCCCGGAGGAAGCGGGTTTCTCTTGGATTGTAGATGACGTCTGAAACAATCAGATCCGGCCGCAGGACGGACGTGTCAGGGAGAATCGTGTTTTCTGTGTTGGGGGCCATTCCCACGGAGGTGGCGTTTAGGAGGAGCGTGCTTTCTTCTGCAGCCCGGGCAAGGGAAGTCCGGTCCTCATTGTCAAAGAGCTGGGCTTCGCAGGAGGAAAGCGCATGAATGTCGTCGCAAAGCTTCTGCATGCGGGGATAAAAGCGGCTGGTTTTTCTTGCAAAGATGTTGATTTTTTTTACGCCGTCCAGAGCGGCCTGCGCGCAGATCGCGGTGGCCGCGCCGCCTGCGCCCATGACGGTGATGGTTTTTCCGAGGATATCGTGCCCGGCATCGGTTACGGCGCGCATATATCCGGTTCCGTCGGTGTTGTGTCCGATCAGCCGGCCCTTTTCGTTGACAACTGTGTTGACAGCTCCGATGAGTCTGGCAGCGGGAGACAGGTCATCCAGAAAGTCGATGATCTTATTCTTGCAGGGCATGGTGAGGTTGAAGCCGCGGACACCGCAGGCGCGAAGCCCGGCCACCGCTGCGGGAAGCGTTTCCTCATTCACATCAAAGCAGAGATATACATAGTCAAGTCCAAGGAGACGAAAGGCCTCGTTGTGCATGAGGGGGGAAATGCTGTGAGATACCGGGCTGCCCAGAAGCGCGGTGAGGCCGGTATGCCCGGTGATTGTTTTTTCGTTCAGATTCATATCAGTACCTCCGGAAATTAAACATAGACTCATTCTATTTCAGAGAAAAGGAGATGTCAAGAAATGACAAAACCCATAACAGTAAAAAATCTGGTACTCGGGCAGGGAATGCCCAAAATCTGTGTGCCCCTTACGGGAGCAGACAGGGAAGCGCTTCTGGAGGAGGCAAAAGAAGCCAAAGCCGCAGGGGCGGAGCTTGTGGAGTGGAGAGCGGATTTTTATGAGCAGCTCTTTGAGGAGGAGTGTGTGCGAAAACTGCTCGGGGAGCTTTCTGACATTTTGGGACAGATTCCGCTGATTTTTACCCTGCGCACCAAAAAAGAGGGCGGAAATTGTCAAATCCGCACAGAAGATTATGTGAACTGCCTCCTGGCGGCTGCCAAAAGCGGCTGCGCGGATCTTGTGGATGTGGAAGCCTTCGGGGAGGAGGCGGCAAAAAAAGAGCTCATCGCAGAGCTTCATAAGAGCGGCGTTTTCGTCATCGCCTCCAGCCATGATTTTGAAAAGACAGAGGACAGAGAAGCGCTTCTCGCGCGTTTTTGTCAGCTGGATGAGACAGGAGCTGATATTTTAAAAATGGCAGTCATGCCGCATACCTTTGACGACACAGCAGCGCTTATGCAGGCGACTGCTGAGATGACAAAGCGCACCCATCGGCCGCTGGTGTCCATGGCAATGGGAAATCTTGGAAGCATGAGCCGGATCGCGGGAGAAAATTTTGGCTCCGCCATTACCTTTGCCACCGTGGGAGCGGCCTCCGCGCCCGGACAGTTTCCCATAAAAGAGCTTCGCATGATGATGAAAGCCCTGCACGGGAAAAACTGCAAATAGATTTACATAACAAAGAATATGGCTGTCGAAACGTTGGGATAAATTCTCAGGCAGGCCAGACCGTTTTTGACAAAATATGCACCCCCTATCGCCTATAATGAACTCACTTACCAAAGTGAAGGATTGACAGGTCATAGGGGGTTTTTATGTATTCGGAAATATACATAGATGTGGTCTTTGTGACGAATTTCCTGGTGGATTTTCTTTTGCTGCGCATAGTGGGAAGACTGTTTTTGTGCAGGAAAAGCCGCAGGAGATGCCTTCTTGCGGCGGCCATGGGCGCTCTGTTTTCCTGCCTGATTCTCTATATACCAACGGAGATATCTCCGGCTGTTCTTATTTTGCTCCACGGAATGTGCGGGTTTTGGATGCTGCGGCTGGGATGCGGGCTGAAAAAGGGCGGTTTGCTCATGAGAGCAATGGTGGCGCTGTATATGGCGGCATTTTTACTGGGAGGTTTTTGGGAAGTGATGACGGCAGAAAGCGGCATCGGCCTGAAAACCTTTGTGCTGTCCGCCGCAGGCGCCTATCTGGGAGCTACGGCCCTTGTCTGTCTGGCGGATTCCTTTTGTTCCGGATTTCGAGGCGTGTATCCGGTCACTGTATCCTACCAGGGACAGACAGCATCCACCTACGGATTTTATGATTCGGGAAATCTTCTTACCGATTTTTTGGATGGGGCGCCGGTTTCCTTTGTGCAGCCGGAATTTCTGGACAGATTGCTGACCGAGGACGGAGCGGAAAAATTGAAACACCTGACAGAGAACCCAGGGGAGCTGAAAAGTACGCAGCTTGCAGGAATGCGTCCGCATTTCCTGTCATGCCGGACAGTGGGGGCCGAAAGCATGCTTGTGCTTGCGGTCACACTTGACGACCTGATAATTCATACTCCCAGAGAAGCGGTTCACGTGCCTCAGCCTGTGTTTGCATTGTCTGCAGAACCCTTTGCTTTGGGAAAAGAGTACAAGGTACTGTTGAATTCCAGATTATTGCATTAGGAGGGGGACTTATTATGAGCAGAGCAGCCGGCGTTGATTATCATTCGTTCCAGGTTTTGTCGAGATTTGTGATGACAAAACCGAGGGAAGTTTATTATATTGGAGGAAATGACATTCTTCCGGCACCGCTGGAACCGCACCGGGAAAGCTACGTCATCGAAAAGCTTGGAACAGAACAGGAGCAGGAGGCAAAGGCCATTCTGATTGAGCACAATCTGCGTTTGGTGGTGTACATTGCCAAGAAGTTTGACAATACAGGCGTGGGTGTGGAGGATTTGATCTCCATTGGAACCATCGGGCTTATCAAGGCGATCAACACCTTTAATCCTGTGAAAAAAATCAAGCTTGCAACCTATGCGTCCAGGTGCATTGAAAATGAAATTCTGATGTATCTCAGAAGAAACAACAAGACAAAGCTGGAGGTTTCCATTGATGAGCCGCTGAATGTGGACTGGGATGGAAATGAACTTCTGCTTTCGGATATTCTGGGGACGGACGAGGATGTGATTTCCCGCCATCTGGAGGATGAGGTGGAGATTTCTCTGCTGGCCAAAGCGATCAGCAAGCTTACGCCCAGGGAGCAGACGATCATCAAGCTGCGTTTTGGGATCGGACGTCCTTCAGCCCGGGAGAAAACCCAAAAAGAGGTGGCAGATCTTCTGGGAATCTCGCAGTCTTACATTTCAAGGCTGGAAAAAAGGATTATGAAGCGGCTGAAAAAGGAAATTGTAAAATACGAGTAGAAACCGTGTGATTATGGAGAGAATTTCGCATAAAAAAGCGGCTTTTCCACATCCTAACAAAAAGGAGGAAAAAACAATGAATGCCAATGCGGAATTTTTGAATTATGTGTATCAGAATTCACAGATGGGTGTGGATACGCTGCAGCAGCTTATGGAACTCACGGACAGCAGGGAGTTCAAAACAGTTCTTACACAGCAGCTTCAGGGCTATGAAAAGTTTCACAATGAGGCGAGAACGCTCCTCAATGAGAACGGCTTTGACGAAAAGGGGCTGAATATGTTTGAAAAGATAAGAACATATCTGATGGTGAATCTGCAGCTGCTCTCGGACAATTCGGTTTCCCGCATCGCGAAAATGCTGATTCAGGGAAGCAGTATGGGGATCACGCAGGCTGTGGAAAAGCTGAACCGATATGAGCGGGAAGTGGAGAAGGATGCACGCAGGCTCATGACGGAGCTGAAGGATTTTGAAGAGAAAAACGTGGAGAAGCTGAAAGAATTCCTGTAAAATAAGGCGGCGGTTTTCGGGCGGGACTTGTCCGGGAGCCGTCACTTTTTTGTTTCAAATTCTTTTATAAAAAGTTCTTTACGTTGAAGTGATAAAATGGTATAGTGTTAGTAGAGATACGGAAGAAAACAACAAGAAAGAAGGAATCAGAAACATGGAACGATACTATCAGCCGGAAATCGAGACTGCCTCCCGGGAGCAGATCCGCCAGTGGCAGAGTGAGAGACTGGTACGTCAGGTAAAAAACGTGTGGGACAATGTTCCCTATTATCGTAAACGAATGGAAGAAATGGGACTGGAGCCTGGAGATATCCGGTCGGTGGACGACTTACATAAGCTTCCCTTTATCACAAAAGATGATTTGAGAGACGCGTATCCCTACGGACTTCTGGCAAGACCTTTGAGCGAATGTGTGCGCATCCAGTCCACCAGCGGAACCACGGGACGGCGCGTGGTGGCTTTTTACACGCAGCATGATCTGGATCTGTGGGAGGACTGCTGCGCCCGCGCAATTATGGCGGCGGGAGGCACCAACGAGGATGTGTGCCATGTCAGCTACGGCTACGGACTCTTTACCGGAGGCCCGGGTCTGAACGGAGGCTCACACAAGGTGGGCTGTCTGACGCTTCCCATGTCTTCCGGAAATACGGACCGGCAGATCCAGTTTATGACCGATCTTGGCTCCACAATTTTGTGCTGCACACCCTCCTACGCGGCATATCTGGCGGAGAGCATCCATGAGAGAGGCGTTTGCGACCAGATCAAATTAAAAGCAGGTATTTTCGGCGCGGAGGCCTGGACAGAGGAAATGCGCAGAGATATTGAGGAAAAACTGGGCATCAAGGCGTATGATATTTACGGACTTACGGAGATTTCCGGCCCCGGTGTTTCGTTCGAGTGCTCCGCTCAGAGCGGCATGCATGTGAATGAGGATCATTTTATTGCGGAGGTCATCAACCCTGTGACAGGAGAGGTGCTTCCGGACGGAGAGAAAGGCGAGCTTGTATTCACCAGCATCACGAAGGAAGCGTTCCCGCTGCTCCGCTACCGTACCAGAGACATCTGTATTCTCAGCAGAGAGAAATGCCCCTGCGGCAGAACCCATGTAAAAATGACGAAGCCCCTGGGCAGAAGCGATGATATGCTGATCGTCAAGGGCGTCAATGTATTCCCATCCCAGATCGAGACGGTTCTCATGAACAAGGGATATCCGGCAAACTATCAGATCATCGTGGACCGTGTGAGCAACAGCGACACCATTGAGGTTCAGGTGGAGATGACGCCGGAGATGTTCTCCGACAGCTTAAGCGAAGTGTCCGCAAAGGAAAAGGAACTGGTGGCTGCATTAAAAGCAATGCTTGGCATTTATGCAAAAGTGAAGCTTGTCAATCCGAAGACCATTACCAGAAGCGAGGGCAAGGCCGTCCGCGTGGTAGACAAGCGAAACCTGTATCAGCAGTAGGAGAAGGAGGAGAAACTATGACTGTCAAACAGATTTCTGTATTTCTGGAAAACCGGCCGGGAAAACTGGCGGAGTTTACGGACGTACTTTCCGCAAACAAGATCAACATGCGCGCTCTTTCTCTTGCGGAGAGAGAAGATTTCGGTATTGTAAAAATCATTGTGGATGATGTATACAATGCCTCCACTGTGCTCAGAGA
>QFCE01000815.1_pt1 | contig 17281 bp, 35 predicted proteins | sample 5346091 | NCBI WGS metagenome assembly QFCE01 (sample SAMN09062252, study PRJNA434731) | Human gut metagenome, whole genome shotgun sequencing project. | isolation source: stool timepoint A chromium assembly | host: Homo sapiens | collected 2015 | reverse complement strand
GGTAAGTCTATCTTACATCAGTTTGAAGGTTTACACAAACTTTGGGATACTCCCCCCTATTCTGCCTGATCTGAAAAAACAACTGCTTATACTCCGCCAGTACGATTTTATGACAGGCATACATGGGAATTGTGAGATAGACGGATACACTGATTTTGTATTCCATACCTCCACCGGAAAGCCATACATACAGACTGGAATAAATGCTATTATCTCCCGGATCGTGTCAAGCTACAATGAACAGGAAACGGATAAGGCACATCAAGAGCACCGTGATCCAGAACTGCTCCCAGACTTCTCCCCTCATGTTCTCCGCCACACCTTCTGCACACGGTTCTGTGAAAACGAGAGTAACGTGAAAGTGATCCAGGCTATCATGGGTCACAAGGACATCAAGACAACCATGAACATCTATGCTCACGCTACGAGCGATAAGATTCAAGAGACAATGCAGGATCTGAGTGAAAAGATCCGGATATGCTAAACCAGAGCCAGCGCCACAGCCAGAAACGGTTATGGTACTGGCTCTTTCCATGCAAATTCTGGTACAAATTTCACTACTCATAAAGGTTTATAATAAATGACAGTAAATAGTTCACCTCAAAGAATCCCTGTAAAATGGGCTATATAAACCATAGCGGGAATGTATAAACTGCAAATCTCATAATTTCATCACATACCATACAAACACGCTGTCAGATGCCATCTTCGAAATCCCGAATACACCGGCTACATACCCATCAATCAGCAGTGCCCTGTTGAACGTGGCCGATGAACCCACAAAATTGTGTGTCCACAGTTCTCTGTAATACTGAGCCTCTGCCGCCTTGACCGGAATAACCTGCACTTTGCTGTCTTCCTTGATCTCGTAGTCCCTAGGAAGCATACTGCAGTCTAACGGCTGTAGCTTACTCTCTGCCGGCCGTTTGATTTTCTTACCATTTGCCAAGGCTGTTGCCTCTTCCTCTCGGTTCGTGGTTATGTATGCATTCAGGTCTGCTCTCGTACCGGAGCGGGCATATATCGTATAGCCTACCGCTTCCCCTACTCGCTTTTCCTGATAGCAGATAACCAAAGCCTTCGCATTCATGCAAAGATCGTAGAACTGCTGGTGTCCTGTCTCCGGATTAAACAGCTCATACGGTGGCTCCTTCCAGGTCATCTTTCCCTGTGTGTCGTAGAACTTCTCGTAGCCCGAAAAGTAGGTGGGAGGATTTGCGATCACCAAAGCGTGCGAATCATCCAGCACTTCTTTCAGATGTTCCCACATATCCAGTGGCCTGTAGCTCATTCCACCAAGTAGATTCCGAATGACTTCAATCTGCCGGCTAATGCTCTCTATGTGTTCTTCTCGCCTGAGCCGTAGGTCTGTAAGTATCTGGTAGAAATAATCGTTCCCTGCGTTCTTCGATGTTCTGAGGTATAGCTGTGCGTACAACGCTGTTGCAGGATCAAGAAGTTCCTCATCGCTAAATCCTTGTGCATGGATTTCCAGTGATTCCAATGACTGCCCGGTTATCGCATACCCAAGGACCGTTGACATCATATTGACATCGCTGGTCTCGACCTGCTCTGGCTTAAATCCGTTCTGCACCGCCAGATTTGCCATTGCAAAAGTACCGGCGCATGGCTCAACAAACCTTGTGTACCCTGATTTTGCTGCTGTTTCTATCAGAGTAACCAGAAACTTCTGCTCCGATGGCCCTAAACATCCCAAGAACATTGCCCCTGGGTCCATAAAAAACGCCATTGCTTTCTTCTCCTTTCTTTCAGTTTTTCTAAAACTGTACTATACTGTCTTTACAGGCTCATACGAGCCGAGTAATAAACTGGAGGTGAATTATATTGTCGAGACGGATTTCTCTCATACACCATGATTACTGCCCTTACCTGGAAGAACAGCATGGTGTTCGTGTTGATTACGCCGAGTTTTATATGCTCGGTTCCGCAGCTCCTGGCTATAAGATCTTGGGCTATTCCTGTGACTGCTCGGATGATTGCCCTTATCCTCGCCGAGATGCACGTGGATCTTGTCCTGTATTCAACACTGCGCCGGAAGAACCATTCTGATCTTCACCATTGAATCTTTCAACAGCGGTGCCATGTTCGAGAGCCAGTCAAAATTGCACTCCTTATTCATCGGGCAGTTCTGGCATGGCTCTCCGAAATCCGCTTTTGCATCACTTGCTGCCTGCTTTCTGAATGTCTCAATATGCTGCGCTATGCAGGTAGCTGATACAACGTCTCTCTCCATTCTGATTTCCCTCCTTTTTTGTTCACTTTATACAAAAATCCAGGCCGTTCTCTGATACCACACTGGGAATTTCAGAAACCATTCTGGCAAATTGCACAAAATCAAGGCACCGTACCCGAAGATACGATGCCGTTTCTTTTGGACCGGAACCCTGCAATGAACAGGAACTTTCCTCTGGAAGAGGAACGTGATGCTTTCACCAGTTCCGGATATTATATTGTTACGCCGGCCATTCCAAACAGGCTCATCTGTTCATAGCCTTCTGTTTCCGTCTTGGCTTCCTTCTGAGCGGTTGTACGCTTACTTTCTTCTTTCTTTGCCTGCTTCTGTACAGACGGTTTCTTTACTTTCGGCGGGTTCGGATCCAGCAGCTCTCTGATGATTTCTCCTGTCTTCTCGCAGTACCACTGAGCAAACACTGTTCTGTGGCACCAATCTTCCGGAATTCTTACATCCTCATAGCACAGAAGAACTAATTCCTTACCTTCGTTTGCAGCCGTCTTTTCAAATCTCATTACCATGTCGATGATTCTGTCACTTCCGATGCCTTCCAGCTTACGGTAATACTCCTCAATGAACTTCTCCAGTTCCATTCTCAGCATATATCCTTTCGGCGCCAATGAATAACACTGCTGTTCAATGGTATAGCCCAGTGGAAACTTCGGTGTTCCGATGCTGATTCCAACGCAGTAATACTTTTCTTTGTGTTCGGCCAGTTCCTTATTGCTGTACCGACTTGTCCAAATAGCCATAACGTCATTCCTCCTCGCATATGCGATTATTTTCTGTGATTATATTATACTATGCGAACTTCCCTAAGTACATATTCACCGGAAAAGTTAACCGATATTTCATAATTCCGGGAAAAATTGCCCTCCCAGACTCCCGAAATCATGGCAGAAAAAACTATTTTTTAGGGGTGACATATGGTTTATTGGCTGATTACCATGCTATCATATTCCATCTTGCACGTCCAGTGCGTCTTTTTCGCATTTATGAATTATTTCTTCTTTGTACTTCGCACCGTTTTCCCCTTATTTTTCCTGGCTTGCCGCCTCATTCCCATCGTGATAACTCCATCTATTCCGAACATCAGCACTGTAAGATCGTCATACGCCTTTTCCAGTGTCCGGTAGACTGTACTCTTATCGCACTCCTCTGCTTCCGACACTTCCTCTATGCTCATTCTGTCTTCCCGGAGATACAGCATTTCAATTACCCTATACCGCCTCTGGATATCTATGATCCGGCTCCGTCGGCACTCCTTCTTGTACTCTTCCAGCTTTACGTCCACATGGTTCATCAGCATCCCTGTCTTGATCTTATTCCGTGTTGTGCTGTTCAGGGTAAATTCGTCCTCCCGTATTCTCCCGGCCAGCCCTTCCAGTATCTCCTTCAGCGTTGGGTCTGTCACAGAATCCACGTCACATACAGAAGTGTTCTTCAGCCCTTTCAGCCGACGGTAGTTGATAATTACGTCCTTTGCGCTGTTCCGTAGCTTGTCCGCCAGTTCTTCCCGTTCCTTCTCTTTTCTCTTTTCGTATGCTTCTACACCTTTCTTTGCCCCCTCTCTTCCGGCATTTCTGATCAGATTATCCAGGTCTTCCTCTGAAATGACTACATACCGTTTCTCAACCTTGCTCTCCGGAGCCTCCGGCTCCTGCTTTACTTCCTGGGCCAATTCTTTTTCAACCACTGGTGCCACCTCCTTGACTTAATCAGCATTTCTGAGGTATAATCCTCAGTGTCGGTAGGCTGCTTCGTCAAGGGGTGGCCTTTTTATTTATCATCTTCTATATCTAGGACAGGTTGCAAAGTGTGATATGTACCCGTACCCGTCTGCTTCTCCGGCTTTACACCGTTCCCCTGCTACGACATCTCCTTCAGGAGTAACAATCCTCTCTTTCCCTCCAGAAACCATACGATAGTTTATGAATTCCGGATTTACCGGCATGTTCCTTCCTGCTACTGTCCGAATCCATAAAATCCGTTCTCCGCAATTTCTGCAATTTCCAAATTGATTATTAGTTCTCGACATAGCTCCTCACCTCCTGTTATTCGTTCTCAACTTTTCTATACAGGTCTACTCTGTCTGCACCACACCATAGCGTCTCACCCGAAGCAGTTCTGATTGTAACGATGCCGTCTTTGAATCTGTATCCAGACACGACAATACCTCTCTTCCATACGCCATTATGATATATTTCAGCTTTCTCTCCAATCACATACGGAAACTTATCTTCATTGCTCTCTGTCATCATTCCTCACCTCCTCCACTTCTACATAATCGTATAAAATCTTTGCGTATAGGATTTTCAAAACAGCTCCCCTTTGGGTTCTTGCCTTCATTCTTCTCTCGCAAGATCCTTGTCCTTCGGGAACCGGTGTGTATCCTTTAATCTTCCACATAGGCTACTCCAAATCCACATTTATTTTGACAACTCTCTGACCGTTGTACTTCTTGTATTCTTCAACCGACCTTTCCTGAATACCTTCGTCAATACACACCTTCGCATCACTCATTGTTCGTTCCCCCCCCCCTATCTATTTTCCTAAAATCTGGTCTCTACAGGCATTCCAGCCTCTTTGATGGGCATTTCTCTCAAAATCTCCAATAGTAGGATTTCTCGGAATGCCCATCACCTCTTTTCTTCCAGGCAGTTCCCGTATTGGACACCAATCTGGTTTTTTATCAATCGATTCAAGTTGTCTCTGTTCTGCCATACAGATATATTCTACTGGCATAGTTGCTTTTCCAAACCAAAATCTACATCGATTACACTTCTCTGGGACATCCACCATAATAAATCCATTTGCCATAATCAATTCTTCTCCCTGTATGATTCCGGAAGCGGCTTCCAGGCAACTACCACGTCATACGCTTTTCCTTTATCTGTTCCAAATTCCTTTTCGCAGTAAATCTCATTATTTGTCTCATCAAGGCATATCCAAATCCCTCTGTCATCTATGTATCCATAAGAAGTACGATATTTCTCTTCGTAATGTATCTTCTCTTCTTCCGGAACCCATTTGCTATGATAATCCGAAATCCATTCAGATGTATGTACAGTGACCAACACCATTTTCGATGTTTCCGGCAACCGCTCGCTGACCGGAATCCAGTTGCTGAAATTTACATTTTTGCAGATTGAAAGATACCTAGTGAATATTTCGTCTAATTTTTCGTCATAGCCTTCAACATTATATTTTTCAAACAAATATTCTTCCATTTCTTGGTTAATCTTTTTAATTTCTTCTATTTGCACGCCTGGAACCTCATCCATGTGCGAACGGATGATTCCTTTCACATCTGCTGCCATGCTGCAAGCTCCCATGCAAAACATAGGACTATGTTCTTCATGACAATATTCATTTTCTGCCTTTTCAATCTCTTCCAAAATCTTCTCTAGTACGTTCATGACTCTACCTCCAACAATTCAAAACATTCTTCAAAATGTTCTTTTGTAATCTCTATCCACGATCCATCATTTACGGAATCGAGATGTACGTGTTCTTTTCCGCCAATAAGCATACGTCCACTTTCGTCCAGTTCGTAAATCTTACCCAATTCAATTACCGTCGAACTGTTTTCAATCAAAAAACCATCTGCATCGTATTCATCTACGCAAAACGATTTCTTGCATTTGTATCTTTTCATCACTCCACCTCCAACAAATCTGCATTATCAAAAATATTTCCGATAATCGTACCCCATTCGTCTAATACTTCATAAGATTCTGCCATCATCCTGTTTGAAACTTGGAATGAAGCCGTTGTGCTATCCCATGATATAACTCCAACGCAAAAACACTCTGAATAACCATTCTCTGTGCTTGTCGTATCAAGAAATGAAACAATATCATTCTCCCAAATCTTCCGACCGTTCTTGTCGGTAAGTCCTGTGTACTGGCAGATGGTGTTCGGATCGATTTCAAATGCAAAGAACCGCAAGCAACCTTCTTCTCTGATTTTTGGACTTTCATTCACACTGTTTCCATTCTGATGGATAAAATATTGCCCTGAAACACAATCAATTATTAAGCACCCTTCCACCCATTCTCCATTATCTTTTCTCTTTGCTTTAAAAAGGATTTCTCTTCTCATAATTTTTATTCCCACCCATCCTGTATCATTTTTGGTTTATATTCATGTTCGGTATATCCTTCGCCCTTGCACAAGTCACATTCTACTTCTTTATATTTCCAATCTTCTACCCACCCACTATCAGGAAGACCGCTTGGATATGCATTATATTTTACACTTACAGTACCTGTTCCATTGCATTTCGGACACTTATGAATTTTATTTTCCTGTATAATTTTTACAAACTCTCCTAATGTAGTTTTTTCCCCATATGCTTTTGATAAATTTATAGCTTCATTGACTTTCATTATTCATCACTCCACTAAGCCTTTCTTTACCACATCAATAATCGCTCTCATAATCGAACCATGAGCGCAGCATTGGCAATTATTATCACATCCAACTGAACAGCAAAACCCATTTCCTATATCTTTTATTTGGCTTATGATCTTACCCATATCATATACAACAGGCTGATTATCAATCACTTCATCCGGCGATAATCCCGTATCCTCGTAATCCTTCAGCTTACACAATGCCCCGTACAGCTTCTCATTAATTTCCTTCGTGATTGTCGCCCCTGGCATTAAATTCACCCACGCAACACCTTTTAATCCCCAATTACCCTGTTTATCTTTTTCGGTTAATCTACTTGCCATGATTTCTGCTCCTGCCTTTCTAATAACTCTTCATAGCACTTTTCACATCCCACAGAATCACATCTGACCTGTAATGTCGAATAAACTCATCTGTGGATCTTTCTTTTTCAGCTCTGGTTTTTCTTTCTGTTCAGGAATCTCGTTCTTTTTCTCGACAGATCTTCTAAGCGCTAGTTCCAAAGCATCGCCTCCGATGTCATCCCCCTTCTTCTTACCGCGCTTTTTAAGACATTTCTTCCAATGCTCCTCCGTGCTGTAGCCGAGTCCTTTTTCAACCTGCATCCGAATCTTGTAAATCCGGTCACGTTTAATCTGCATATCCCATTTCCAGCCTGGTAGATTCTTCGCCCATGCCGGAGGATCTGCGATAAAATCATCAATCATCCTCTCGTAGTTAAACAAAATATTGCAGATCCACTGTACATTTCCCGGAGCCAAGTAGATGTGATGCGTACCACCGTGCAGATCGTAATATTCAAGATCTACTGTTTTCTCACCTTCCTGTACTGCCAAAACCTCTGTCTCCCCTCTCTGTCTGCTCTAAAATATCTGCTTTTTCCAAAATAATTTCCGGAAGAGGAAGAATAACAATCTGTGTAATCTTGTCTCCCGTCTCAAACAAAAGAGTATTCTGCTGTGATGCATCTCTTCTCAGCTTTGCACGGATAGAGCCGGTATATTCGGCATCGATCACACCCTCACTGGTAATGCCGTATTTAACATTAAGCCCGGATTTTGATTTAAGAAATCCAACGTATCCACGCGGAATCAGCATGTGAACACCAAGGTCAATGACCTTTTCCTCTCCGGGAAGAAGCTCGAATGAAACCGGCGTTCTGAGATCGAATCCTGCGTCAGTTACATGTGCTTTATTCGGCATATAAGCTCCCTCGTCCAATGTTACAGCTATTCTCAATATGCTTTTCATCTTCTTAATCCTCCATATCCCAATCTGCATTTACCTGTCTGACTCCATCCCATCGAATTTCCCTAAGAATATTCCACAACCGCTCTACATCCGGAGCTCTCCACGCACACATGCAGTAGGTGTGTGCGTCGTCTGAGTAATGATAATCATTCCTCTGCAGGTGTTCACGCGCTGCCTTTTCGGTAAGAAACATTGTATTTGGATAGATAACAGGTCTTACAGAAATGCCTATAACCTCTACTTCCGAATATCCATTTTCAGAAAGAAATTCATTAAGTCCTTCTCTGGTAAGATAGTTGTGATCCTCTTCTCCGTCGAAATCTTTATATTTTAAAATAAAATCAGAAATCCCAAGCATATGTTCTGGTTCAATAGTGCAATCTCTTTTTTCTGGATCACCACAATGCGAAAGTATATTTTCATTTAAGTATTTGATAGTCTCTTTTGTTGTTCTGGCCACTTCTGATCCGTCGCAAAGCAATCCATACTCATCTGGATCAACATCGTCCCGGCATGTCTCACTACCTTTGATTACCCAAAAGCGTGGGTCTGCTGTTCCAGTAGTATCCTGCGTATTCATTTCATGCTGCAGTTCCAAAAGGAAGCGAATATCCTCCTGCGTGAGATCTCTTTTCGGAGTCTCGTCCTCGTGGTATTTAAGTGTTTTATGATATATCGCCATTCTTCTCCCTCTCCTTCAACTTATCATCAATTACCGGTAGTAGCATTTTAGCTGCTGCTATTGCATGGAAATCTGTCGGAGCTTCACAAATCTTAAAACACATATCCATAAACACCTGCTCTGCGGTGAGACCTTTTTTGTATTCTGCTTCTTTATCCTTATTGTCCTGGTACAGAGAAAGTTTCCTGCATTCCTTTGCAACCTCATGAATTAACTCCTTCGATTCTTCTGGGAACTCAATTGTTCCGTTTTTCTTCTTTTGAACCATTTCGAGTATCTTGTTAATTTTTTCTTGCATATACAATTTCTTCCCCCTACTTTACATCCAAAAACCTCTGCAACAAATTCTCCCGCCAGTCTGCCCTGTGCAGCTCGCAAGCATCTTTATCCTCTACCGGACGCCCAAGCCGTTCACAGATGCCGAAATCGTTTTCTGTGCATGTCGCGCATGTCTTATATGTCATTTCCTAACCTCCCCATAGCGGCTGCCGCTCGAATTGCGATTTCCTGCTCCTGTTCCGGAAGACCTTTGATAAATTCAAGGACATCTTCCGGAGTATCATTTGCTTTTCCAATTATTTCAATCATGTTTACCTCCACTTAATCTTCTGTCCACAGTTCCAGCAATATGTATGTGCCCCAGACACAGGCTTATCACAAGTCGGACACCACCTGGATTTAGTTCCTGCCTTGAATACAAGATTACCAATTCTCACATCCTTATCTTGCACCTTCACCACTACTTCCCGTTCTTCCTGTTTATCCATAGATTCCAGTGCATCCTCATAGTGTTTTCGGCGCCCCCTACTTATTCCTGCTTTCAATTTATTTTTAAAATAATTTATTGCGCCTACGATATCATGCACTTTATCTGGCCTCCTTTTATCCGGCTCTGACTATACCGAGTATCCAAAGTACACTTTACATATTCGCTCATTTCTTCAATCCACCTTTCCATATTTGATACCGTTATCCTTCATGTACTGGGTCAGGGCTTTCAGCTGATCTCTAGTTCCGATTGCAAAGAATTTGGCTCTGACCTTTTTCTCTTTTACAGGCTCCGGCTTTTCAACGGTAAATGAATCAACCACCTGTTCTTCCTGTGCAGGCTGGCTCTGCGCCGTCTCCGGAATGTTCATTCCACTTCCGTCAATCTCAGCGTATTCCTGTACTGCCGTTTCATTCTGCCATGGAAGTTTCTCTTTCTGCTGCATTTCCGTCTGAGCCGCCGCCCTCGCCGCTTCTGCGACTCTGCGTTCCTCCTCTTCTTTTCTCAGCCTTTCAGCCTCAATCCGGCGCTGCTCCTCGGCCTTTTTACGTTCCTCTTCCTCTTTCTGTTTCCGGATTCTCTCTGCCTTCATCTTTTCTTCCAGTTCTTTCAGACGCTTTTCTTCCGCTAGGACTTTCGACAGATCCAATGTCCTCACATACACATCTTTCGCATTGAGAGCATATTTTCCACAAACACTCTCAATGGTACTGAGATCCGTTTTCACCTGCTCTATCTTTGTTTTTACCTCAGATATTGCCGTATTCAGCTTATAGGTCTTATTCAGATACCTCGGATCAAAAACCTTTGTGAATGGAAGAATCTCCTTCAAATCTCCGATGGCCGAATCATATGCCTTCTGGATTTTCTGCTTCTTTTCCTCCTTCTGCTTGTCCTCAAAGCTGTCAATCTGCTTCCCGATTTCTTCCGTCTGGCTCTTAATAAGAACAGTAACTCTTTTCAGTTCTTTCTCAAAATCAGAATACGGCTGATTGATGATCTCCTTCACTTTTTTACGTCTGTCCTCAATGGCTTTCAGCAGATTATTTAACTCTGCCCGGTCTTCCTTGGCACTTTTCAGTGTCTCCTCCGTGTACACAATGCCTTTGTAGCTGTCCACCTTTGCCTTAACAGCAGCCTCCAGTTCCGCCTTGTTCCACTCAATATGTTTGAGAAACCCTGTCTCTGGCGGATTTATCAAACGAAACTCCATCTTTGCCGGCGGTGTCTCTACTACTTCCGCCTGTACTCTTTCTTCTGCCATATATTCATCCTCCGTTACTCGATATAACTACCTATAAAATCTTCGTCCAATTTATTTAAAACCACTTCGTTAACTTGCGGAATCCATCCTCTGTTTTTTGCATATTCTACAGCCTTATCTCTGTTATCTTTGTTATCTGCAACCATTAAGAGCTCAATTTCTATCCCATAGCCTCCATCGTATGTATTCGCTGTTACAACATATAATTTCATAACTACCTCCTAAATTTCTCCCGGATCAATCCTCCGAATTGTTACGTCTACTCTCGGATTCTCTGAGTAGAACTTTCTCACTTGGGCATCTACGATGCTGCTGTCATCACGGTATGCCACTGTGTTCAGACTGTCGCATATGATCTTCCCGATATTATCCCAGTCAGGCTTTTTCCCTGGCCTGATCCTGTGCTCCAGCATGAGTTTCCTTTTCTTTTTACTGGTGGATTTTGGTATGCTGTAATACGCAATCACTCTCACGTCAAGCATATCTTCATCAGCGAATCTCTTTCCCCTGGCCGCTTCCCGGTACATCACTTTCACCAGGTTTTCGTATGATACTGTCTCTTTCGGAGTGAAAGCCTGGCTGAATGATCCGTTATGAACCACCCTTGGCCTCTGTTTTCCCATCGGCTGACCTGGAATAGAAAATCTGATACTCTTCATAACCTCTTCTTCCATTGCATTTATTCCGGAAATGCTCATTCTTTTGTCTCCTCTTTCTTATATATCTCCAAGAAATAATCAAGCTGTTTTCCCGTAGGCGTTTTCTTTCTCTTTCCCGAACTAATTGTGTATCCGTTTTTCAGAAGAACCGAGTCACAGCCGCTCTATCATGCCATTCGCAGATGCTGAGCTCTGCTACCTTTTCCAATGTTGCCTTGTCACCCTGTACCATATTGACCTCCTTCATATGCTTATTTTCCGCAAAAGTTCATCCAACTTCCTTCTGGTTTCTGCTGACATACCGGATGGTTTTTCTTCTGTCTGTTCTATATTTTCTTCTGTCTTAGCCTCAATCTCTGACTGATCTCTGCTTTTCAGTTCGGCGTGTCTGCATCTATGTTCAGCTATTCTTTCACGGAACGCCGGAGGTAGCTTCTTATCCTCTGTCATACGCTTTGCCGCTGTTCTGTAATTCCGGATGAAATGAGACTGTTCCACAGTTTCCACCTGGTCTAAACCCATCATCGCCCATTCTCGTAAATTTGCAGGACTTCCTACCGCTATCTGACAGGCTTCCGGAAGTCTGTCAAATTCTTCTTCTTCATGATAATTAGAGTTCCTAATCGCTTTTCTCACCAGTGCCCACGCCTCCAACTCGCTCATTTCTTCTTCCGACCGCTTCACTACCTCGTTTGCTTTGGCTCGTAGGTCTGCTATTGTAGGTGGAAATTTCTCTGTCAGCACGTGCTTCTGAACAGCCATACTTGCCAGTTCATACGGCAGATCCTTCAGAAGAGCATACCAGACATTGAACGCGTCCTGATCCGGAAGGAAAGTTGGCTGAGCGTACACCGCTTTCATGCTCTTTACCAGAATTTTAAATTCGTCTCTTTCCATTACCAGTTATCAACCTCGCTTACACGGTTCTGTATTCCTCCGCTTCCTCGTGCCTTTGTCAGTTTATCCCAGATGATCCCGGCGTAGTTGCTGCTCATACATTCATCTAGCAAATTGCAAATAACCTGATCTCCATACTTCTCTGCATTTGTCTCTACTCTTTTCAACAGTGACTTCATCCCCTGCTCTTTATATACTTCTTTCCGCTCTGTTTTATATTTGAACCACACCATCATTTTCTCTCTCAGATAATCTGATATGGTGTATTCGTCAACCAACCGCAGGAAAAGCTGTACCTGTGTCTCTTTTACCGGCTTCTGCGCTTTTTCCAGAAGAGCAGCCTGTTTTTCTCCGGCCAGTCTTTCCAGATTTCTCTGCTTTCTCTTCCGCCGGGCAGCGTCTGTTTCTGATCCGACCATTTCATCACACTGTATCAGCAGAAATTCTTCCTCGCTCATAACTTTCAGAAGGCCTTTATTCTCCAGGAAAGAACAGGTAACGGCTACATTCTCTACGTCCTCATCCAGTTCAAGAGCCAGCTCCGCCGGAAATGTCTCCTCCACGCCTTCAAAATACAGACGGTTATCCTGCTTCACCGCCAACAGTAGCATTTTTAGGTAAATAATCGTGTATGTATCACCGCCGGCTATCTTCCGCAGCTTCTTTATTGTCTTATCGCTGAAAAATTCATCTCCCAGCTTCAGCCAATAATATTTCTTTTCCGCCATACGTTCTCTCCTTAAATGTCTGCTGTAAGATCTGTAATTGAAATAGGTCTGGTAAGCACCCTGTTCTTCCGGCAGCAATCACACAATTCACATCTGTCCGGTTCAGCATCTCCGCTCTTCACTTGGAGAACCCGTGACATATTCATCTGTACCATATTCAGCGCCTCCGCCAGATAATTGTCCGTCACATGGATAATCCGGATATCCGGCTCTGTCTCCTTTGTTGCTGCCGCAATAAAGAACGGTAGTTTCTTCCCTGTATTCTGTCTTACGATCTCCTGATAAATCGCCCCCTGGATGTCGTACCCCCAGTAACGCACAAAATCAAGGTATCCAATATCTCGTACCCATTCCAACCGTGTGATTGATGCCATAACTTTCAAGTCCACGATTGCCACATCGGGTATGTAACTGTCTATCTTAATCTTCCACTTTGCACCGAACAGTTCTCCTGTCATAATTACCTGTTTCTCGCCACCCATATATTTCATAAAATAAGCGTCTCTCTCAATTCTCTCTATAATCTCGTCCGCCTTTACATATTCCGCTTTGAGTCCGCCATCTCTCTTGAAGAACTCCGGGTTGTTTGCCTTGAAGCTGTCCAGTGTTCCCTCAAAGTAGGAGTCCACATAACTTCCGACCATCAGCGCCTTTGACTTCGGTTCTTTCCACCGTTCTTTCAATTTTTCCATCGCTGTGAACTCACAAGCCATTTTCCCATATGTTCCGGAAAAATCTTTGAACTGAGATACGCTCATATACTCTTCATTTGCTTCTCTGCTGTAATAATTCTCTGCCGTCAAAACCATATGTCATTTCCTCCTACATATTTTCAATATCCACGTCTTCGACCTCTGAATCATCTTCGACTGGCTCTATCTCAAACGGATCCTGCGCCTCCACAATGTCTGGCTTGTTATCTCCGTATGTCCCCTCTCCGTCTTCATCGTAAACTTTCTGATCGTCCTGGATTGCCCTCTGCATATCCACGGACAGGATACCCCACTTACTTAGGAGAAGTTTAATCACAGTCTTCAGGGCCATTGCCTCAAAATCTGTGGTCCATTTACTGGATTTCTTCCCATTATCAAGATCATATCTATACGACTGAGAATACTTTCTGGCATGGTTGTCAACCGCTTTCTTTGACATATATAATTCCTGGCTGAATCCTGTCTTCAGTCGGAACCATGCATAATAGCCGGCCACATGACTTTCATCTCCATCATCTCTCTGGATGCATTTACTTCTGTCTTCAACAAATTTCACCTCTCCAGTGATCGGATTGTATGACTCCAGCTCATCCTCATACACTACTGCATAATTCATCTTCTCATAATATCCAGAACGGATTGCAAGCTGAATGAATCCCTTGTACATCATCTGGAACTGTGCTTTCGGAACTTTATTCCATTTCTTTGTTTTCGGATCATACACATTTTCGCTGTATGGCACGATTGCGGCGAATCCAAGGTTGCTGTCAATCGGAAGATCGTATGTTGCCGCCACGAATGCCGCCCCAATAATTGATGTTGCCGGACACTGTTTCAGCTTCTTACTGGCTGCCACAGTGTTTGTGATTGATGCCATAAACTGAGGGGCTTTCTTACCTAGAACTTCCGCAAATCTCTTCTGCACATTATCCGTAGAAAGCATAGCTTTAATCTGATTTACTACTGGAACTTCTTTACTCTGGTTTTGGACCGCCAGAACGTTCCCCTGCGTCATCTGTTCTGTCATGCTATCTCCTCCATTTCTGCTGTTTTCAGCTGTTCTCCTATCATTTTCATAAATTCTTTTGAGGACATATCATCTATGCACGCCTCACATACATATCCTTCCGGACCGTCAAAATATTTATCGCCCTCTAAAATCACGTACCCGCACATGCAGCACGTAGATACTGCTTTCGGCTCCGGTACGTTAGGACATCTGCTACTACATACTGACATCATGCAATCCGCACACATCTTTCATTCGCCTCCTTCTGATCTGCTTTAAGAAAGCAAGCGCCTTCCTGCAAATAAAAATTGTGACCGGAAAAACCAGCCACTCGCTTCCGTATGCGGTATAACCCCGCCATTCATTTACATAATTCACAGCCGCCGCTGTCGCTACAATTCCCAATGTGATAGGTATTACATCTTTTAAGACCCATCTCATTGCACGTTTCATAAGGCTTTATCCTCCTATCTTCCTCTCAGGCATTTCTCCCCGACAATCTTTAACTCACTGATCACTTCTGCTATATGGTTAAGCTGTTTTATGATCTCTTTCAGTTCCGGAATTTCATCATCAGTAATCTTTCCGTCTTCTGCTATTTCAATCAGTTTATCTTTCATCTCCGCAAGATCGTCTTCATTCAGCCCTCTCAGCAGTCTCAGTGCTATCCCCTGTATTCCTTTGTCCTCTGTTGCCAGCGGAAGGAAACCATGGACTGGACACTCATGCCGACAGTAATTTGTTACCAACTCTGGCTTGTTATACAGATCCGCCATCAGAACAACCTTGTCGATAGGAACCACCTTTGTAACGCCTCTTTCATATTCTCCCAAGGTATATGATGCGACCCCAAGCTGCTCGGCTGCGAAATCACGGTTGAATAGTCTCGAATCCCATGTTGCCGCTTCTTTTCTTGCCTGAAAATATATGTTTGTGTTCTCATTCATTGGGCCATTCCCCATTCTGTTCTACCTGTCTTTCCGATATAATTTACTCAGAGCTTGAAGGAATCACCGGAACTTCAATTTTGAGAACCTCATTGATCCTTTCAATTACCGGATTGTCCATCGTGTGTCCATTAAGCACCAAGGATAATCTATCCCGGCTGAAACCAGTTTCCTCTGACAGTTGGCCGATACTCATTTTCAGAATGTACAGCTTCGCTCTGACAGCGGCGCACCATTCAGCAGACGGCAGCTTCGGTTTTTCCGGAAGTACAAATATTTCCAAATACTCATTGATCTTCTTTGCAATCTCTAAGTAGTTCGTCTTTACTACTCTGCCGCTTATCAATGATGTAATGGCGCTGTAACTGTGACCGATTGCTTCTGAGACAGTATGCAGGTTGACGCTTTTATCGAGGCAGGCTTTTCTGACCTCAATTTCCCATTCCTGCAAGCCTACAAAAATCTCATTAGTAACACTCACTTGCGTTTCACTCCTTTCTCGTGTTTGCGCTTTATTTTTTCGCAACTGCGTGTTATAATGAATACATATTCACAAACAAATACGCAGGTGCTATAAAACATCAAACCCCATAACCTCGCACGTTTGAAGTATTATTGTTTTATATGTATATTATACTTCGTATTTGCGTATTTGTAAAGTGAATTATTCGTATTTATCTAATTATTTTACACGGAGGTTCACTATGGAAATGATTATTGACAGAATCAGCAGACTTCTCAAGGAGAAAAATAAGATGGCTGTTGATTTATGCAACGCTTTGGATATTCAGCAATCTACAATGTCTACCTGGAAGTCCAGAAGACGCAATCCTCCAGCAGAATATATGCCAACTATCGCCAATTTTCTTGGCGTTTCCCTCGACTATCTTCTCGCCGGAAAAGAGGCTCCCCCCAGGAAGACAACCACAGATGATGAGGATTACTTTTTAAATCTTTTCCGTGATCTACCGGAGCGCGAGCAATGGCGCATCGTTGGAATTATCGAGGAAGCTCACAGACGTGCGCATGAGTCCGACAAATATTTAGACGCTGAAGGGAAGTTATCAGTTTAGAGTGGGCCAGGAAATATCATAAACCACCAGAAGGGAGGCGATAACTTGAATCTTTCTGACAACTATTTCCGTATTGCCAGAGAAGAGGAAAAGAGCAATCAGCCGGAAGCTGCTTTGCTTTTCTATCGCCGGCAATCTCGCAGTAATTAAGAATATTCTTTCTTCCATATCCAGCAGTTAGGAGGATTTATGAAACAATACACAGGAAACGAGGAATTTACCCTGCGTGGTAAAAGCTCCGGAATTTCCCTTGCCGATTTCTGGCGTTGGGCTTACTCTGATCTACTCAATAATACATCCCGTGGGGTTATGGCAGAGTTCCTTGTTAAAAAATCTTTTGATGGAATTACCCCCTCCATGGATACACAAACGCGAATAGACTGGATACCATATGACGTAGCCAGCCCTTCTGGCCGACGTGTCGAGGTAAAATCTGCCGCTTACCTCCAGTCTTGGACCAGAGACTATTATTCCAAAATTATCTTTGATATTGCCCCGAAAAAGGCATGGAGTCCAGATACTGGCTACTCCCCAGAATGTATCAGACACTCGGACCTGTATGTTTTCTGTGTCTACACTGCGCTGAGTCAGGAGCAATCTATCCAGGATAGATTGC
>QFCE01001111.1_pt1 | contig 17301 bp, 12 predicted proteins | sample 5346091 | NCBI WGS metagenome assembly QFCE01 (sample SAMN09062252, study PRJNA434731) | Human gut metagenome, whole genome shotgun sequencing project. | isolation source: stool timepoint A chromium assembly | host: Homo sapiens | collected 2015 | reverse complement strand
ACCTTGACGGGATTCTCATCACGCATGAGCATTCAGATCACATATACCGGTATTTCAAACTTGCGCGCAAGCACGCCAAGTCCCTTGATGTGATCTGAATGCTCATGCGTGATGAGAATCCCGTCAAGGTCTCTTCCTGTAAGCTCCAGGGTATTCAGCCCCTGCTCCACACGCTTTCCGCTGATCCCCACATCAACCAGCACATGGGTATGATCCGAGCCCACATAAATACAGTTCCCACTGCTTCCGCTGGCAATGCTACAAAGTCTCATATCTTTTAATCCCTTCCCTTATCTGTTTGCGGGTATCTTCCAAATCCCCGTTGTTCTCTATCGTATAGTCCGTATTCGCCCGAAAAAAGGCATCGGACGCCTGACTGTCTATGATGCCAAGCGCCTTTTCCCTGCTGTAGCCGCGGCTTTCTATCAGTCTCTGTATCCGAATCTCCTTATCTGTATGTACGTACCAGATTTCATCGCAGATTTCCTGGTAATGATCCTCCAACAGAAGCGCAGCCTCCACCACGCAAAAACCGGTTCCCTGTTCCTCCTGCTGTCGAATGGCCTCCCGGATATAAGCTTTCACCGCAGGATGGATGATGGCATTCAGCTTTTCCAGCAAATCCTTTCTGGAAAATACTATATCAGAAATCTTCCTGCGGTCAATGGTTTTGTCTATTTTTCTTACATCTTTTCCAAAAAGCGCAAGCACCGGCTCATAACAGACCTGCCCCGGCTCCATCAAAACATGGCCCACCTTGTCTGCCTGTATTACATATGCACACAAGTCCTTCTCAAAAAAATCAAGAACCGTGCTTTTTCCGGCACCCACGCCCCCGGTAATCCCGATCACTTTCATATCTTACTTGGCCTCATACCAGTTTTCTCCCTGATGCATATCCACTTCAAGCTCCACGGACAGACTGGCCGCTCCTTTCATCTCTTCCTCCAAAATCCGGGAAACTTCGGAAATTTCATCCTTATGAGTCTCCACCAGCAGCTCGTCATGCACCTGCAGCACAAGCCTGGATCTCAGCCCCTCTTTTTCCAGCCGCTCCCGGACACGATTCATGGCAATTTTTATGATATCTGCCGCCGTTCCCTGGATCGGAGAGTTCATGGCAACACGTTCTCCGAAGGAGCGCTGCATAAAGTTGCTGGATTTCAGTTCCGGAACCGGGCGCCGCCTTCCAAACATAGTTTCCACGTAGCCATTTTCTTTTCCGGCCTCAACCATGGAATCCAAAAATCCCTTGATCCGGGGATAGCTCTCAAAATATTTTTCAATATATTCTGCCGCTTCCTTGCGGGTAATACTCAGATCCTGGCTCAGCCCAAAAGAACTGATCCCATATACAATGCCGAAATTTACAGCCTTGGCATTTCTCCGCTGCAGGGATGTCACTTCATCGAAGGGAATGTGGAACACCTGGGACGCCGTAAGACGATGGATGTCCTGCGCCTCCCGGTAAGCCTGGATCAGCTTTTCATCCCCGGACATGTGCGCAAGTACGCGCAGCTCGATCTGCGAATAATCTGCATCCAGAAAAACATAACCCTCCTCCGGCACAAAGACTTTGCGGATCAGCCGGCCCAGCTCCATCCGCACCGGAATATTCTGAAGATTCGGCTCCGTACTGCTGATCCGTCCTGTCGCAGTAATGGTCTGATTGAACGTGGAATGAATTTTTCCATCTTCCTCAATGACATTTCCAAGGCCATCTGCATACGTGGATTTCAGCTTGGCAAGCTGCCGGTACTCCAGAATATCTTTTACGATCGGCTGTTCCGAAGCCAGCTTTTCCAGGATATCCGCCGCTGTGGAATAGCCGGTCTTGGTCTTTTTCCCTCCGGGAATTCCCATCTTCTCAAACAGGATCACCCCCAGCTGCTTGGGAGAATTGATATTAAACGCTTCCCCGGCTTTTTCATAGATCAGCTGCTCCAGTTCTTCAATGCGGATCTGAAGCTTTTCCCCATAGTCTTTCAGCTCCTCGCCTTTTACGGTAATGCCCCATTTTTCCATGGAGTCAAGCGTAAAAATAAGCGGAAGCTCGATTTCCCTGTAAACCTTCTCCATACCGCTTTCACAGAGCGCCTGCATCATGGGTTTCCTGCCCGCAAGCGCCACATAGGACATGCAGCAGGCGAGAGTAACAAGTCCTGGATTCTCTGTCTTCCATGCCTTTTCAAAGGATTCCTTTCCAATGAGGTCTTCCCTTGACGGCAGAAGCATACCACCCAGATATTCCTTAGCCATGTCATCATAGGTGTAGCCGGACTTCAGCGGATTCAGCAGATACGCAGCCACACCGGCATCAAATACCTGCTTCAGACCTGTATGCTTCAGGATTGCCTTAATATCCAGTGCACAGACAACGGTGTTCCCGGACAACGCCCCAAGACGTTCTGCAAGATACGCCCCGGTTATCATGCCGCCTGCCGGAATATAATAAATCTCCGCTTCACCCAAAGCAAGGCCAAGTCCATAGACATGTTTCTTGTCCCCAATGAGCTCCGCTCCAACCTGTTCAAGTCCTGCTGCCTTTTGAAACAGGGCCTCGCAGCCAAACAAGTCTTGGCAGACAAAAAAATTCTCTTCCAGTTTATTTTCTGCAACCGCTTCTTTGTCAAATCTTCCTAAAAGATTTTTAAATTCCAGGCGCTTGCACAATTCATAGGCCGCTCTTGTATACAGCTCGCCAAGGCGTGCCTCCTCATAATCATATACAATCGGACTCTCTGTGTTGATCGTCGCAAGTGTTTTGGAAAGCTGAGCCAGATCATAATGCTCCCGCAGGGATTCCTTTGCCTTGTTCGGCTTGATCTCTTCCAGATGCGCATGTGCATTTTCAATCGTTCCAAATTCCACCAGGATTTTTGTGGCCGTTTTGACCCCCACACCCGGAATTCCCGGAATATTGTCAGAGCTGTCGCCCATGAGCGCCTTCAGCTCAACAATCTGAGGAGGTGTCACCTGGAATTCCTTCAGCACCTCACCGGCGTGATAATCCTCAATGGTAGTTTTGCCCTTTGAAGTCTTCGGAAGACGAATCATCACTTTCTCAGTTGCAAGCTGCAGCAAATCCCTATCCCCGGAAAGAATCGTCACATCCATTCCTTTTGCCTCGCTTCTGCGGGCAATGGTCCCCAAAAGGTCATCTGCCTCATAGCCCTCCAAAGTAACCATTTTGACACCCATGGCCCGGAGCATCTCCTGCATCAGAGGAACCTGCTCCCTCAGTTCGTCTGGCATTCCCTTTCTTGTTCCCTTGTACGCCTCATACATCTTATGCCGAAAGGTTGGTGCATGAAGATCAAAGGCCACGGTCAGATAATCCGGTTTTTCCTCTTCCAGAATACGAAATAATATATTCAAAAAGCCATATACCGCTCCCGTGTGCTGCCCCTCTGAATTTGTCAGATCCGGCAGACCATAAAATGCTCTGTTTAAAATACTGTGCCCATCTATCAGCAATATTTTTTCACTCATGTGTTGCCTCCCAGCTGCTATATTTGTCTGCTATACTTGTCTGTTATACTACCAGTTGTCTAATTTCCATTGCAATAAAAACAAGAAAAACCACCAACAGTCCAATGAGCAGGCACCAGCCAAAGCCCCGGACAAGATGGCGCACCTTTTCCCGAAAAATATGATGCCTCGACGCGCGGATGTCCTCTGCCAAAAGCTTTTGAAAGTCCGAAACCGCACTTTTTTCTTCATCCAGCTGCTGTGTTACTTTGTGTACGATAAAGTACGTTTCCAGCTCCTCCCGGCAGGCCGGACAATTCTCCACATGGTTCAAAAACCGCTCCAGCTCGTCCGGAGAAAGGGTACGATTAATATAGCGATTCACCATTCCTTCTGCTGCACTGCAATCCATCTCGCGTTTTCTCCTCTCCTATCGTTCTCCTTGATCAAACGAAGAGTTCCATGGGCCTTGCTCCCACAATTCCTTCCTATTATATAAAACTTTCCCCGGAAAAACAAGGGATATGCCTGCATAATATCCTCTTTGCAGGACGCCGGACACAGAAAAAGACAGGACGCAGATGCCGCATGAATCTGCTCCTGTCCCTGTCTTTTTTTAATAACCAGATACTCTGTTTTAAAGCTGTAAAGTTTCCGGCCATGAAATAGCAAGTTTCCACATATATTTATAGCTATGTACAGAAATATAATTGATTTTGGTAAAACTGCTTGGCAAACCTCTCTTTAAAATTGAAATTTGCTATTTCCAGATTTCCTCATTATATTCTTTTAATTGATTTTCCCAATTCATTTTATCTTTTTCTGTTATTTTTCTAATAACATAGCACGGATTACCGCCTGCCACAACATGACTTGGAATATCTTTTACCACAACTGAACCAGATGCAATGACTACATCACTTCCAATCGTAACTCCCGGATTAATAACAACATTTCCTCCAATCCATACATCATCACCTATTGTTACCGGTTTAGCATATTCTAATCCTAAATTTCTCACCCTCTTATCAATTGGATGGCCTGCTGTATATATACTTACATGCGGTGCAAGAAATACATTATCTCCAAAAGTCACATAGTTTTCATCTAATATGGTTAAATCCGTATTAGCAAAAAAGTGTTTTCCAAATGATATTCTATTTCCATGATCAAAATAAACTGGCGGTATCAGTACCATATCATCAGGTGCTGCTTTGAAACATTTTTTTAATTCTTCAAAAGCACTTTTATCCTTCCAATATTCCGATTCATTGAATCTTTTTTGAGCCGCATGGACTGTTTCAAAAGAATCTCCACCGACTTTATAAGGATTGTATAATTTTTTTGCTATCATTCTATCCCATTCTTTTTTATTTATCATACTCTTATTATCCTCGCAAATTCCCCCTGATATTTAACGATTCATTACTTTTGACAAATAACATCCGTTTCTGAAAGCAAAAATCAAGCAGCCATCCGTACATCGCCCAATTTATTCCCTCCAAAATGAATTTAAAAAATCAATCTGGATCTTATCAATTACAGCTTTCTTATATGGTGTCTGAATCCAACATTCTACTTGATTGTCTTCTGGATACACATTTGTTGTGATACATTTTTCTCCATGATTCACATACACTTCAACACTGCTACGGTCAATCAAAATACAAAGTTCCAGATAATTATCATGCAGTTCAAATGAACTATTCATTCTGCCGCCTTCATAATCATCTCCAAAACTTTTATCCAAACTGATTAATTTGGATAAAAAATCAATCTGAATTGCCGTATAATGAGAATCTTTTCCAAGGACACAAATTTCCAGATTTCTGGACTCAATCTTGTTGACATCTATCTGCATAATTATACGATTGCTTTTATTTAAATCATCATATAATTTTACTCTGCTATCACCAACTTCTATATTTTGGTAAGTAATTGTCTCAGAAACCAATGAGTCAATTTGATCCACCGGATACATGCATAAATTGTTTTTATCATCTAGTCGCACTTTTCGGGGTACACTTAAACAGCCTCTCCAGTTCTCCATATTGGTCGGACCCCAACCTACGCACCAAGGCATCCATAACCATCCATTCTGCCAAGCAATTAATATTCTGTTTCCATCTTTGTCCAAAAAAGACTGCGGTGCATAATAGTCAAACCCGACATCCATATTTCCCATTTTTTCAATTGTGTAATTACAATTTTCAAAATCCATAGTGCCTACACAGTAAAGAGACTTATTATAATCCGGGTGATTCATGGGCGAACATGTAACAACCCATTTCCCATTTAATTCAAACATATCAGGGCATTCCATCATGGTTCCTAATTTTCCATTAGACTCCAAAATAGTTCCTTTATATTTCCAATCATAAAGATTTTCAGACTCATACAAGCAAATGCAGCCATCTCCGTCGACAGTTGCACTGCCTATGCAGCCACCAACTACCATATACCATTTTTTATTATGTTTGAATACTTTAGGATCGCGAAAATCTGTTGAAAATCCACAGGGAGGAGCCTTTATTACTGGATTTTGGGGGTACTTTTCAAAAGTTACTCCGTCCTCAGATGTAGCAATGCACTGTGTCTGGTGAACCACACCATCAGTCTTAGTTGTAGCTGTATAAAAAAGGAACAAAATACCATCTTTCTCAACAGCACTGCCAGAGAAACATCCACCTTCCGGATGGCAGTCATATTCCTGATCAGGTTCTAATGCAACCGACATATCTTTCCAATGAATCATGTCCTCACTGACAGCATGCCCCCAATGCATAGAATCCCAATTACAGCTTTTAGGATTATACTGATAGAAGAGATGATAAAGTCCTTTATAATATATTAACCCATTAGGATCATTCATCCAGGAATCTGGCGCTGTAAAATGATATCTCTGCCGCCAGATTCCTTCTATTTCTGATCTTTTGAGGGCTCTACTATGAGCTTTCTCCATAATTATTCTACCTTTACATCATCAATATTTCCGTACAATACGGTTATTTCTTTTTGCATTTTGCCTTTCTCATCAATTGTCTGGTGATAAGTTCCCCAGCCTTTTCCATTGATCCAAAATGTTGTATAATCCTTTTCATTAATTACCGGCTCAAAAGACATTGTCTTATTTACCATATCACAGCTATATCCTGCGAATGTTGGAATTAAAGAAAAACTGGACATTGGTCTTATATAATGATGACCTGCTTCTGTTTCACTCCATGGACATCTCTTATAACCATCATAACGATCTCTGATTGCTTTAATAATTGTAAGGGCTTCTTCAATCATGCCTTCTTTAATCATTGTTACAGCAACCTGATATTCAACTCCAGTCCACACTTCATCACAGTATGCAAACGGAAATCTTGGTCTTCCGCCTTTTGGCCAGGAACACAGAACCAAGCCAGCTTCATCATTTAATGCATATGTTCTCTGCACATTAGGAACATCGTCCATGCATTCTTTAAAATTGTATTTATAAATAGATTCCAATGTTTTCTTTACATGTTCTTTTGGAAGAACATATCCAAGTCCGGCAGTCTGTGCCATAAACTGACCAAGAAGCTGATCTGTAAGGCATCCAATACCATACTGATAACGATATTCATCTACGTCTTCAAGTTCCTGAATATAATACTCTCCGTTAAACAGCTTTTCATCAACCAATACAGATGCCTTTTCATACAATGCGCGATATTTATCTGCAATATCCTGCTTTCCAAGATGCTCTGCCATTTCTACAACACCTTTGACTGCACCCAGATAAATTGTGTTGGTCATTGTATTTGGACCATAGAATTCTATGTCATATGTAACATGCATTTTACCATCCAGTATGCCATCACCATCTGTATCCCACTCTTTGATGGAAAATTCCAGCGCTTTCATCATGTTATCCCAAATGCCCTTCAGGAATTCATCATCACCCGTATATTTCCATTCTCTATAAATTCTGAGAATAGAACCAAATTCTCCATCACAGGCCGGAATCATATCCCATCTGCTCTCTCCCAAACATTTGCGTGCACGGAAAGGCATGCAACCATCATCATCCAGTTCCATATTAAACTCCACATTACGCATTGTAATTTCCAGTTCTGGAAACAGGTTTGCAACAGCTGTAGCATAATTCCATACATGATTAACATTTCCTTGTCCACATCCAACATAATCACGAATACCTTCCCAGCCAAGGAAATTACCATCTTCTATACGGAAACAACAGTGACTCTTCATAGACATAATATTTGCTGCTACTGCATCGATAACATATGCCGGAAGTGAAGTATTAAATAATGCATTTTCAAAATCTCTGGACTTTCCTTCCAGATATTCTTTTTTATTTACTACATATTTACTAACATCCCATGCATCTTTAAACAAAGTAGCATAGTAATTACGTATACTGTCATAACCACCATTCTTATAACGTTCTAAATCTGCATCGTACTCAATCCATCCCTTAGGACGATTCGGAAAATACCACGAAATTAAAAATTCAAATTCTTTTTCTTCATTTGCATCTATTACCTCAGAACAGCAAATCGAACTGATCCGCTCCTTTAAGTTTAAGAAACTGAAATCATAATGCGCAAGCAGATCGCATCCTTTCGCTTCGATTTCCTCTTCTTCTGTCAAATGTCCATCTTCGGTGAAATCATCCCAAAAATCCTGTGCGTTATCAGTCCACTGTCCGTGAAGCCATTTCTTTCTACTGATTCCATTTTGATTTGTAGTTGCAATCGACATGGAACCAAACTTCATATCTTTTTCTGTAAGATTTTTAGCCTTATAATACCAGCCTTTTAATCCATCTTCTTCACGATATTCGTTTTCGACCTGATCTACCAGTTTCACATTGTTAAAAACATCATATCCATCAAAACCAACAACATTCGCCATTGTACCAACCACCGATACATGGATAGGCTTATTGGTCGGGTTTGACACTTTATATTTTATTATCGCTGTTGGAATACCTGAGTTGTCCGCATCAAGCGGAATAAAAGGAGTATATGCTTCCATACGTACTTTTACAGGAACTTTACTGTCCTCCAGATCCACATATACAAATGGCTGTTTTCCAACCATTTTTGATTTTTCAAACCTGGGAATTCCTGCCAGTTCACCATTTAAAAATCCATGAGATTTATAAAATGGCGGCTTGATTTTAGATTCAAGAATTCTGCTTACTGGTTCTTTGCCATCTTCTTTTGTACGAATTGCAAAGAAAGAAAATGGCACAAATTGTCCTTTTCCTGGCCAGTTAAAAATTTCCCAGTCTAATAACTGTCCTCTTGCGCCTACCGCAATGTTTCCTGTTCCAAGTCCACCAAGAAGGAACTTTGCCACATTCGCATCTCCCTGGTAAGACACTTCCCCGCCTGTTTCAAATAACTCAACTTTAGAATGTAATAAATCTTTATTCATGTCATTTTCCTCCTGTTATATTGTTTATTATTATACTCTATTATCCTTTCACGCCTACATGGGTCATACTCTTGACAATCCATTTTTGTCCAATCAGAAACACAATAAGAACCGGCAGAATCGCAAGAACTACTGCTGCAAACACTACATTGTCTCCTGTCGAAAATGGTTGTTTTATAGACAAAATCCCAACTGGAAGCGTAAGTTTCTCTGTATCATTAATCATAATAAATGTTGTAAAGTAATCATTCCAAGAATATGTAAATACTATAATTGCCAGTGAAGCTAATGTTGATTTTGCCATTGGCAACATAATAGAAATAAATGTCCTAATTGGCCCGGCACCATCAATCGCAGCCGCTTCATTCAGTTCTTTAGGAACTCCCATAAAGAACTGTCTCATCATAAATACTCCAAATGCACCCGCCAGACCAGGGCAGCTTGCTCCAACAATCGATGGCAGCGTAACTGCCCAAGATGTATTAATTATGCCGAGCAAAGTCATGATTTTATATAATGCTACAATAGTAACTTGAACCGGAACCATCATCGCAACCATTAACAATGCAAACATAAAATTCTTTCCCGGAAAATTAAACTTTGCATATGCATATCCAGCAAGAACTCCATGCAAGCACATTCCCAATGTAATAATCACACTCATTTTAAGGCTATTCTTCATAAACCCAAAAAATGGGATGGAATTTGAAAATAACTTTTTAAAATATCCCAGATCCATTTCTGTAAAAAATGGTGGTAACCACTTTGGCGGTAGCGAAATCGCTTCACTATATGTCCGGAAAGAAGCTGAAAGCACCCACAAAAATGGAGCAATCATCAAAAAAGCTATTCCTGTCATAATCACCGTCAGCAGGATATGGCTTACTTTTATTTTTTTTCCAAATATATGAATTTTCTTATTCATAATGAACCCACCACCTGCTCCCTATAAATTGAAATATTGTAACAATACCGATAAGAATCAAAAGCATAATTGATAAAGCTGACGCCGCTCCATAATCAAAAGATGTAAATCCTTTCTCTGCAATCAACATGACCAGGCTTCTTGATGAATCTCCAGGACCTCCTCCTGTCAATACATAAATAGACTCATAAATTCTTAATGCTCCTGTAACATTCATTACAAGCACAAAAAATATCTGTGGTGATGCTACCGGAATAATAATTTTGAAAAATCGTTGTACTACATTTGCTCCATCTATACTTGCAGCTTCTAAGAGTCCTTGATCCACATTCTGCAATCCCGCCAATATCAGAAGCATCGACATACCTGCATTCTTCCAAATATCCAGAATTAAAACGGACACTTTAGAATACATCTGGTCATTCAACCATCCAATTTTTTCAATTCCCAACTGTCCTAGATAATAATTAATAACCCCTGCATCTGTCTGAAAAAAAGCCTGCCAAATAATCGCTACAAAGGTCAATGCTACTAAAGATGGAAAAAAATAAACAGATCTGAAAAACACCGTCATTTTTTTCGGCAGAATATTATCAACCAATACTGCTAAAACAAGTCCTAACGCCGTATTACCAAACGAACAACATACGGTATACCATAAAGTATTTTTTAAAGCAGTGAGCGAACGAGTATCCGAAAAAATTTTTTTATAGTTTTCTATTCCTACAAAAGTACTGGTATCTGTAAATACGTTATATTTTTGAAAAGAAATTATTGTAACCATATAATAGGAATAAGTACAAAACACATAAATCCAATAAATGACGGAAGCGTGAAAAGATATGCTGCTTTTAATTCTTTTTTCTCCCATTTGCACCTTTTTTTCCTCTTATTCACCAATTCATTCCTCCCTTTACGGACAAAGCGGTCTTATAATTCCCCCAGAAGGCCAATCGTCTTCCGGGGAAATTGTCTATTTATTGAACTACGCCTTCAATCTGCGTCTGTGCTTCATCCATTGCTGCCTGAGGTTCCTTCGCACCAGAGAATACTTCTTCTAATTCACGTAAAAAAGTCTGCTCAAGATCTCCAAAATAGCTTGGTGCTGCAATTGGATCTGCAATTGTAACTGCTTTCCAAATTCCCATAATATTATCAGGACATTCTCCCATAATATCTGTAGATGTTGCCAAGGTTTCTGTTGGTGGCACCTGCTGCCCTCCAGCTGCTACCGCTGTTAATGTTTCATCTGATACCATTTCTTTTAGCAATGCAACTGCAAGATCCTGATGTTCCGTAGTAGATCCTATACACCATGCAGATCCACCATATACAGAACCTTCTTTCTCCTGTACTGGCCACTGAACACAATCAAAATCATCATTAGTTAAGCCTGCGTCCTGCCATGTATTTAATACCCATCGACCAGCGCCAACCATAGCAACCTGTTTATTTGCAAACATTGTATATCCATCTGAACTAATTGGGTCTGGACAGATTCCATCCTTATACATGCTATTTAAAAATTCAACAGCTTCTACAATGCCTTCACTATTAACAGTTGGTGTTTCTCCATCTTCTCCGACCAATGCAACATTGTTTGTTGACCACCACGGCGTAAGCTGAAAATAGGTACATGGGAAAGTAAATCCATACACACCGTCTTTTGTAAGTTTCTCCGCTGTTTCTCTAAACTGATCCCACGTCCAGCCATCCTGAGGATATTCTAAGCCAGCCTCATCAAACATCTGTTTATTATAATAAATAACCATTGTCTGTGTTCCATTCGGAAGTCCATACAAGGAATCCTTCACTGTAAAGCCTTCAAGCAGTGATGGTGCATACTGGGCTTTCTTTTCAGTCAGCTCTTCATCAGATTCAATAATATCATCAAGGGGTATTAACAAATCATTGCTCACTGCCATATTAACTGCCTCCAAACCAAGACTGATTACATCCGGAGCTTCTCCTGAGGTGCACATAGTAATCCATTTCTGAATAAAGTCTGACCAAGATTCAACTGGCACACAAGTCTGCTCAACCTTTACATCAGGATTCTTTTCATTGAAGCGAGCAATAGCGTCATTCGCAATCGCCTCTTCATCCGCATTTCCCCAGTTTAACACTCTAAGAGTCACTTCTTCAGCATGAATAACTGTTGCCGCAGACATAGACATGGCTGCTGTGAGTCCTAATGCAATCATTTTTTTGATTATTTTTTTCATTACAAACCCTCCATTTTTCAATGTGGAAAGGTTTCCACATTTGTGTTTTTAAAAAAATTTCCTTTCAGAAATCCTCATCGCAGTTACATGTTTTAATTTACATTTATTAGATGTGCGCTCATCTTTTATGTTTAGAGTATATACCTCGCCCCAAAGCCTGTCAATAGTTTCTATGTGGAATCCGTTCCATTTTCTATTTTTCATGCAATATGTACAATTCACTTTGTCATGTTTTGTGTTATTTTTTCTCTCTTATTTCATCCTCACTATATGTTGTATCGCCCTGAAGCAATTTAGGTTCAAAAAACACTTTTTTATCGTGATATCTTTTCCCCTGTATCATATTAACAAGAATTCGCACTGCACGACTTGCCAGTTCCATAATAGGTTGTTGTACAACCGTCAGATTCATCACTCCGACCTTTGCTACGTAGGTTCCATCATATGCCACTACTTTTATATCTCTGGGAACCTTTTTTTTGTTTTTTAACAACCGTTTTATGCAGGCAAGCGCAACCATATCTACAGCAAAAATACCATCTATATCCGGATACTTATCCAAAAGTGTATCCGCTATTACATCATACCGTCCATAATCAAAATCGTTCCATTCCATTTCGTATGAATAAACTGTTACTCCTTGCTTTTTCATATATTTCTCAAACTCATAGTGTCTTTCATGCGATGGAGAATCAACAACTCTGGCTCCCTGAATTTGCAATACACATCTGCAGCCATTCCTCAACAGCTCTTCTGCAGCCAGTCTTCCTCCCATCTTATGATTTGTTGATACAACAGGGATATTCTCACCCAAATATCTATCCAACGCAACAATCGGCCCCTGAACATTTTTATATTCCTCCAGATCCAACATATGACTTCCTGCAATAATACCATCTACAATATGTCTATTTAACATATTAAGATATTCTTTTTCATAATTCTGTTCACTATATGTACTACAAATCATAGTCTTATATCCTTTTTTCATCAGTTCAGCTTCTGCATATAAAACTATTTCAGAAAAAAATGGATGGGATATTTTGGGAATAATAATTGCAACAATACCACTTTTCTTATTTAACAGGTTTCTTGCAAGTTCATTTGGAATATAATTTAACTCCCGCATCGCAGCTTCTACTTTTTTCCTAGTTTCATCAGATACATAACCTGTAGAATTCAACACACGTGATACAGTTCCAACGCCAACCTCCGCTTTTCTGGCCACTTCTTTTATACTTGCCAAATAATCGCCTCCTTCGCATTTTATAACATATTAATCATTTGCTATCTCCATATAATGTTCTGCTCAACGCTCCTTTTCTAATTGTATTAATTTTTCTACACATAGTATATCATTTGGTATTTTACATTGCAATATTTTATATATAAGGCACAAAATATATTTGCTTTCCCGATTTTTGTATTGCAATATATACATTTTTTAGATATTTTCAAGCTGTTCCTTTTTTCTGGGCACGAATATCCTTTAACATCATGACCTCATCTATACTTCCAAACGAAAACAAAATAGTATTTACACATCTGTTTCATACATGATAAGTCATTTGTTTTCTCTGCCATAAAACCACTTTCTCCAATAATGACCCGATACCTCTATTTATGACGTAGAAAGGTAATTTTACGCATATCACCCACAAAGCAGAAAAGTTATAGTTCAAAACATCTACACGATACATAAGTATTTTGAACAGACTAAATCCGTACATAAATATGGGACGATTTCCAACAAGAAATCATCCCAACTGTTGACATAGAACTTCTTTTTATATGTTTCCTGATATGCTTAAAGAATGCCCTCGTTTATTCCGCATTTTCTGTCTGCACAAGTTCCGGAACCGGCGCATTCAAAATCTGCATAAATTCATCACCCGTAATGGTCTCATGCTCATAAAGATATTTTGCAATCTCATGGAGCTTGTTCTTATTATCCTCCAGAATTTTGTATGCCTTCTCGTGCTGGCTTCGCACAAGTTCCACCACTTTTTTATCAAGAAGCGTCTGCGTCTCAAAAGAGCACGCCAGGCTGGCATCTCCGCCCAGATACTGATTGCTTACATTTTCCATAGCAACCATATCAAAATCATGGCTCATTCCATATCGGGAAATCATGGCTCTTGCAATCTTGGTGGCCTGCTCAATATCATTTGCCGCGCCTGTTGTAATAGAGCCAAATACCAGCTTCTCTGCCGCGCGCCCGCCGGTAAAGGTCGCAATCTTATTCTCCAGCTCTTCCTTCGTCATAAGGAAATGTTCTTTTTCATCTACCTGCATGGTATAGCCAAGGGCGCCGGAGGTTCTGGGGATAATGGTGATTTTGTGCACGGGAGCAGACTCTGTCTGCTTTGCAGCCACCAAAGCGTGCCCAACCTCATGATAAGCTACAATCAGCTTCTCCTTGTTGGACAGCACGCGGTTCTTTTTCTGATACCCGGCAATCACTACCTCAATGCTTTCTTCAAAATCGGCCTGGGTAGCAAATTTTCTTCCATCACGGACTGCACGAAGCGCAGCCTCGTTCACAATGTTTGCCAAATCAGCTCCGGAGGCGCCGGAGGCAGCCTTTGCCACCTCATCAAAACGCATGGTATCCGAAATGCGGATCTTTTTTGCATGCACTCTGAGAATTTCTTCTCTTCCTTTCAGATCCGGAAGCTCTACCGGTATTCTCCGGTCAAAACGCCCCGGCCGCAAAAGCGCCGGATCCAGGGAATCCGGACGGTTGGTCGCCGCCAAGATCACGACCCCCTTGGAGCCGTCAAAACCATCCATTTCCGTCAAAAGCTGGTTCAAGGTCTGCTCCCGCTCGTCATTGCCGGAAAATCCTGCTCCGTCCCGCTTCTTTCCAATGGTATCAATCTCATCGATAAACACAATACAAGGTGCCTTTTCATTCGCCTGCTTGAACAGATCACGAACCTTCGCCGCACCCATACCTACAAACATTTCCACAAACTCTGAACCGGAAATCGAAAAGAACGGAACCTCTGCCTCACCTGCAACGGCCTTGGCAAGCAGAGTTTTTCCGGTTCCGGGAGGTCCCACCAGAAGCGCGCCTTTGGGCATGGAAGCACCAATTTCTGTGTATTTCTGAGGATTATGCAGATAATCCACAATCTCACTCAACAGCTCTTTTGCCTCGTCCTCGCCGGCCACATCAGAAAATTTAATGCCCGTAGAAGACTTCACATAAACCTTTGCGTTGCTTTTTCCAAAGGACATCATGCCTCCGGGGCCGCCATTTCCCATGGAAGCCATCATTTTCTTACTGAGCCAGCGTCCAAGGAGAATAAAAATCGCGATCGGTATCACATAGCCTGCAATGATGCTGAGAAAAACAGACTGCTTCTCGGGAGCTACTGCCGCCATGCTGGTTCCGGCATCATAAAGACGGTCAACCAGCTTCGGATCATCCATTCGTACGGTCTTGCATACCACTTCCACGCCGTCTTTTTCCATGGCATAGTAAATAAAATCATCCCGCACCTCAGCCTTGGTGACATTCCCCTCTTCCACGTTCGTCAGAAACGTACTGTAATCTGTTTTTTCTACGCTTCGTTCGGAAATCATGGGAACAACCAGAATATTCAGCAGGAAAATCACCACGATCGCTATGATATAGTACACATACAATGGGCGTTTTCCCGGTTTTTTCTCTTTGACATCCATATCTCTTTCCTCCGTTTATTCCTATCTTACCCCATCATTATATTAAAATGTACCATACCACTTATTTTGCCGGAATTCAATTTATAAGGCGTAAAATTCATTAAATTTTCATAAAGCCATTGAAATATGTACTTTTTCCACAGTGAGCAAAGGTAATCAAATTTTCAAAAAATTCAAAATGCCGACAGTAGGACAGCCGCACTGATATGCTTTTTTCTAATAAGTAATAATTTTTCATTAAATTTTTACAGATTTGCCACAGACTGACGAGGAGCTGCTCCATAGATAAATTGTCCGTCTATTTTGCAATACTCTTTTTGAACAGGGTATAAATAAATTTATAAATGAAATTCAACATCCATGCGCCAAGCATAAAACAAACAAAAACAACCGGAACACAAACAAAAAAATATTCAAACATATAACTAAACTCACTTACAGTGCTTGAAAGCCGGGGATATAATATCGCGTCAAAAATATACGATAGTAAGTAGGCGCCTAACGTCCACTCTGAAAGATGTCTCAATATTTTCCTGGCAAAATGCGGAAGATTGTTCCATTTTTCTTCTTTTACAATAATATAAAAGACAAGCACAGCCATAAGGATTACAAATATAGAATTATAATCTGTCCATGGTCCCCAGATAAATACGCTATTATAGCTTCTGTAATAGTTGAATATTCCAGATAAAATTGTTAAACCGATCAAACTTAGCATACAAATTTTTCTATTAAGTCTCAACCCATACTCTTTTAAGTAGGCGCCAATGAAATAAATTGTAATTGGATATAACGCTTTCCAATAGCTTGGTAATATTTTTTGATATGTGTCAGATAAAGTTGGATGTATCCACCAGGAATCAACATAAAAATTGAAAATATTCGTTACTGCCGGAATAGAGGTTAATAATAAAAGCGTGCAAATCAAGATCTGTTTTTGCTTCTGATTCTTTAATCCATTATAAGACAAATTCAAAAACGGAATAATCAAAAATAACCCTATGTACATTTCTACATACCAAGAATAATTTGCGGCTGAAAAATCCAAAATACCTAAAATACTTTCCTTTACTCCATACGCCCCACCCATATACAGATTTTTAAAAATAATACAAGCGATACTTGCAAGAACATACGTAGCCAAGGTTTTCACAATCCCACAATAATATTTAGGACTCAGTTCCTTTTTGCTCATCAGATACCCTGTAAGCATGATAAAAAGAGGAACACAAACCATAAAAAAGCCTCTTACTGTAACCATAACAAACATACGTTTACCAGCAACAATATTATTATAGAATCCACTGTTCAAAAAATAGTGTACTGAAATCACGGAAAGTACAGCAAATATTCTTACTACATCCAAGGATGAGTCTCGTTTTTCTTTCATAGAAGTCCCCTTTTGTACCATTTTTATAGAGTAATCAAAGGTAATCAAATTTTCAAAAATAAAAAATGCCAGAACCCTTAATTTTAGGGTTTCTGACATTCTACTCAAATGCCGGCAGCGGGACTTGAACCCGCACGTGGTTGCCCACAACAGATTTTGAGTCT
>QFCE01001203.1_pt1 | contig 17373 bp, 22 predicted proteins | sample 5346091 | NCBI WGS metagenome assembly QFCE01 (sample SAMN09062252, study PRJNA434731) | Human gut metagenome, whole genome shotgun sequencing project. | isolation source: stool timepoint A chromium assembly | host: Homo sapiens | collected 2015 | reverse complement strand
TTAAAAAAGTAGTGCTAAGCCACGGATTAAAACCTATGGCTTAGCATTTTATTTATGTCTTCGTTTCCAAGGAAATAAGAGGTAAGAGGCAATCCTGTCTTGGAAGATAACTCCTTAATGAAAGAGGAACTTCTGGCTAGGTTTATATATTTTCGGTCAGAGATTTTGGCAACTCTAAAATCATGTATAAAATCAAAAATCTCTTCCGTTCCATATTCGTCTTTTAATACATGTATCTGTAAAAGCCTTGTTAATAACACGGCAAGATAACAGATGAGGAAGTGCCCTGTGATGGTTTCTTGTTTCTGCATATAAGCTGGTCTGGCATCAAGCTGAGATTTCATGATACGGAAGGATTCCTCGATCCGCCAGAGGTTGTGGTATGAAGCGTAGATTTCAGAAGCGCTCATATGGATTTCAGAAGTTATAATCATGTTATATCCTGCCAGTTTCTTTGCGTTTTCTATTGCCTTTTCATTTATCTCGACCTTGACTTTTCCAGCCGTTTTTGTCCCTTTCTTATCAGTAGAAATAAAGGTAACATACTTGGAACTGTCTCCGTATTCCGATTTCTTTGCTTCACATGCCCTGAGATTTTTTGCTTTTTCTACCTGTCGGTTAATTTCATATTTTTGTTTTTCGGCAAGCTTCGGGTTAAATGTCACAATACGCTTTTCTGTAAGCTTCAGCGTTTTCCGGTGTCCGGCGTTATCCGTATAGGAATAAGAAAAATCATCCACACACTCTTTGATACGGTAAAGGACTTCGCCTTTTTTATTTTTAACATCTACATAATCATTTTCAAGAAGTACCCATGTTTTTTCTGTTTCGGGAAGCGTTTTTACAGATTTTGAGAAAATATATCCGTCTCCTGCTTTCAGGGCATGAAGGATGTTGTTGAAGCAGTTCAGTCCTTTATCTGCCACTTGGATGGTCCTGCCGGATATGTGGCTTCGCTGCTTTAATTCATCTATGATTTCCCGTATTACAGGTTTTTCGCTTTTATTTCCCGGATACATCTTCATGCCGATTGGGATCTGGTTTGCATCAAGAAGAAGTCCCATACCAACAATCGGTTCCTTTTTATTTTCTTTTGAAGGACCTTTTAATCTGAAATGATCCTCTTTATCAATCTCGAAATAGAAGTTCGTGCAGTCGAAATAGGAGTGAGAAGTATCAAATGGATATTTCAAAGCTACTTGATGGTTGAAAATCTCAATCACCTTTTCGTATTCAGAACCAATGTATTCAAGGCCGGAATAAATCTGGTCGAGGGAGAAAGCATGTGTTCCAAACAGTTTGGGAATCACCTCCCAATACGTTTTCAGCTTTGAACAGGGATGCACCACTCTTGCATAAATAAGATCTGACATCATATCAAAAATATTGAATCGGAAATGTGTTGCTGTCTGCATAAGATCAATATATTTTTTACATCCCAGAGAATCGTTGAGATTCTTTAAAGGGAAGTAGCCAAGGAGTTTTTCCGGAGATTCTTCTGATATCTTCCGTTCTTTTTCAGTCTGTTTTTTCTTTTTATATTCCTGATTGAGTTTTTGTACCTCTTCACCGAAAACAGCAATCGGATCTTCTATGCCGTTTGCCTGAAGTTCGTGGACATAACCAATTGGTTTATAAGAACGGTGTGCGCCGCCTTTGCGCTCCGGATCGTAATAGCTTTCATAGATTTGAAGATAAATCCCTTTTTTGTTCTTTGTTTTCTTTAAAAAATACGCCATAAAATCACCCTCTTACAGTATAACACTATAGCACTATATAGTCAATTATCAAAAAAGTTTTTTGTCAAGTTTTTGAAAAACAAAAAAAGCCAGCATTTATGCTGACTGTGGCTATTCCAAAACGGAATAAACTTCAAAATATTATAGTGCTAACTCCCAAAGACGGGGGCTGCGCGTTCCGTTTCTTTTTCTATTTCGCTTAAAAATATGGAAAAAAATGTTGACAGAACATAAAGTGTATAGTACAATTACTCAATGTGACATAGTGCGATAACTCCTGAGCCAAAGCCCCGGCAAAGGCGTTTTATCAGCGGTTTCGGACATTTCCGCGATTATTTTGCACTGATCACCAGGAATTATTTATTATCGCGGGATACCGCGGTCAGACAAATTAAATCGTTGATAATTAACAGGAGGTAAAACCATGCAGACTTATATGGCTAATCCAGATAAAATCGAGAGAAAATGGTATGTAGTTGACGCAGAAGGCTGTACACTGGGCCGTCTGGCATCTGGTGTTGCAAGTGTATTAAGAGGTAAAAACAAACCTCAGTTTACACCGCATGTAGATACAGGTGATTATGTGATCATCGTAAACGCTGACAAGATCAAAGTAACAGGAAAGAAAATGGATCAGAAGATCTACTATCACCACTCTGATTATGTAGGCGGAATGAAAGAGACCACATTAAAAGAAATGATGGCTAAGAAACCGGAAAAGGTTATTGAGCTGGCTGTTAAAGGTATGCTTCCAAAGGGACCTCTGGGAAGAACCATGTACAAGAAACTTTTCGTTTATGCCGGACCGGAGCACAAACATGAGGCTCAGAAACCGGAAGTCTTAACATTTTAATGAGGAGGTAAGAGACATTGGCTAGCGCAAAATTCTACGGAACAGGAAGAAGAAAAAAATCAATCGCAAGAGTTTACCTTACACCTGGTACAGGCAAAATCACAATCAATAAAAGAGATATCGACGAGTATTTCGGTCTTGAAACACTGAAAGTTATCGTTCGTCAGCCACTGGCTGCTACAGAGACAGAGGGCAAATTTGATGTTCTCGTTAATGTAAAAGGCGGCGGATACACAGGACAGGCTGGTGCTATCAGACACGGCGTTGCAAGAGCACTGCTTCAGGCAGACGCTGAGTACAGACCAGTTCTGAAAGCTGCTGGATTCCTTACACGTGATCCACGTATGAAAGAGCGTAAAAAATACGGTCTCAAGGCAGCTCGTCGCGCGCCTCAGTTCAGCAAGAGATAATCTGCTGTTCAAACCGTATCAAAATGGTTCAAAAACCCCGGAAAATCAAGGTTTTCCGGGGTTTTACTGTATCTAAACGGGCTGATGTGGTTTGACCAAATTTGGCAAATCGAGAGCCGTTTTCACCCAATTTTTAGTGGTCCGCAAGTGGTTAACCGGCCAAAAAGAGGGCAAAAAGAGGGTCAAGTGGTGCCCAAAGTGGTTAACCGAGAGCCGATTTTGGGGTGTTTTTGGAGGTACTTTTCAGCCTGCCTTCCCCTCGTTTTGGGCTGTGGCAGTTTGGCATAGTTTGACCTAATTTGAATAATTGAATATGAATTTGATATAGCACTCAGTATAAAATGACTGGGTGCTTTTTTCATTTCAGGAACTCGTATTCCGGCGATAGAAAGAGCCGTCACTTCACTTTTTATTTTGGAGTGGCGGCTTTTTCTATTTCCAGAAGCAACAGCAACAATTAGAAATGAGGTGAAGTCAATGAACACGCAAATCATCGCCATCGCCAACCAGAAAGGGCGGCGTTGGCAAAACCACCACCTGTGCGATCTTGGGAATCGGTCTGGCACAGGCCGGAAAGAAAGTGCTGCTGATCGACGGGGACCCGCAAGGAAGCCTGACAATCAGCTTGGGCAAATCCCGCAACCGGACAAGCTGCCCTTTACGCTGTCGGACGCAATGGGCAGATCCTGATGGATGAGCCGCTACGCCCCGGCGAGGGTATCCTGCACCACGCAGAGGGCGTAGACCTGATGCCTGCGGACATCCAGCTATCCGGTATGGAGGTATCTCTGGTAAACGCCATGAGCCGTGAGACGGTCTTGACGGCAATATCTGGACACGCTGAAGGGGCAATACTCCCATATCCTGATCGACTGCCAGCCCTCGTTGGGGATGCTCACGGTCAATGCGCTGGCGGCTGCGAACAGGATCATAATTCCCGTTCAGGCAGAGTATCTGCCCGCCAAAGGGCTGGAACAGCTGCTCTCCACGGTCAGCAAGGTAAAAGCGGCAGATCAACCCCAAAGCTCCAGATAGACGGTATCCTGCTGACGATGGTGGACAGCCGCACCAACTTTGCCAAAGAGATTCCGCTGCTTTGCTGCGGGAGACCTATGGCAGCAAGATCAAAGTCTTTCGGCACGGAGATTCCCCACTCTGTCCGGGCAAAGGAAATCAGCGCCGAGGGAAAAAGCATTTTTCGCCCATGATCTGGCGGCAAGGTGGCAGAGGGGTATCAGAAAATCTGACGAAGGAGGTGTTGAAACTTGAAAAGCAGCGCGAAAAAAGTAGAGCTGGCATCGGTAGATGATCTGTTCTCCACGGAGGAGAGGCCGTGCCGATGCACAGAGCAGAAAAAGTAGTCAGGAATCCCGCTGTCGGAACTGCACCCGTTCAAAGAGCACCCATTCAAAGTCAAGGATGACGAAGCCATGATGGAGACCGCAGACAGTATCAAGCAGTATGGCGTTCTGGTTCCGGCGATTGCCCGACCGGACCCGGAGGGCGGTTATGAGCTGGTAGCCGGACACAGGCGGCACAGAGCCAGTGAGCTGGCAGAAAAGGAGACCATGCCGGTCATTGTTCGGGATTTGGATGATGATGCCGCCACGATCATTATGGTTGACAGCAACCTGCAACGAGAAAGTCTGCTCCCCAGTGAAAGAGCATTTGCCTACAAGATGAAGCTGGATGCCATGAAACATCAGGGAGAGCGAGTTGATTTAACTTCGTCCCAAGTTGGGACGAAGTTGAGAGCCGATGAAATATTGGCTCAGCAGGCTGGTTCAAGCAGAAATCAAGTTCAGCGCTATATCCGTCTGACAGAGCTGATTCCTGAATTGATGGATATGGTGGATGAAAAGAAGATTGCCCTGAACCCTGCCTATGAGCTGTCCTTTCTCAAAAAGGAGGAACAGGTAGACCTGTTGGACGCGATGGACAGCGAACAGGCTACCCCTTCTCTTTCTCAAGCCCAGCGGCTCAAAAAATACAGTCAGGAGGGGCATCTGACCCTCGATATGATGCGTGTCATCATGGGTGAGGAAAAGAAAAGCGATCTGGACCGAGTGACATTTACCTCTGACACCTTGCGGAAGTATTTCCCTAAAAGCTATACGCCCCAGCGGATGCAGGAAACCATCATCAAGCTGCTGGAGGCATGGCAGAAAAAGCGTCAGAGAGACCAGGAACGATGAAAGGAGCCGCCTATGAGGGATATTTCAGCCCGTGAGCTGAAAGGACACAACATTCTCGCCGTAGAGAGGTTTTGGGATAACACGCGCTGGATGATTGAGTTTTCCGTCCTGCGTCCCAGCACTGCTTACGGCAGCCCCGGAGATGAAATGCGGTTGTTTTTGACTGAGGACGGGTATCAGACCGCCCTGCAAAGCCAGCAGCGCCGGGAGATCAAGATCAAGCGTTACGCTCGTGTGATTGAGGGGACATATCCTCGATTTCAAACCGGGAAAACGCCGCCGCTCATAAACCCATACAATGAAAGGAAAGGAATGACTATGTGTACGGTAAAAAATTTAAGGAAATTCAAGAAGCAATCCGGGAAGATTGCAAATCTCAGCATGACATGGAATCAACGGATATTGACCGAGTGATGCAAACACTTCCTTTCGCCCAGGAGGAGCCATTTACAGAGGCGCGTCCCTCGAAAGCCGCTGTTTTGGTTCTATGCAAGAAAATTTGAAAAGTGTTGAACACCGCAATTCTTTGAAATGAGGATTGCGGTTTTTTTGTACCCAAAATTCGGAAGGAGTGAGGTCGATGGCCGTTTTTCGCATTGAACGGACCCGTGATTATACCGTGATGAGCAATCATCATTTACGAAATGCAAACCTGTCGTTAAAAGCCAAGGGGCTGCTTTCCATGATGCTGTCTTTGCCAGAGGACTGGAATTACACCACCCGTGGCCTTGCAAAGATCTGTAAGGAGGGCGTGGATGCCATCGGTGCTGCCCTGCGTGAACTGGAAGGAGCCGGATATATCGTGCGCCATCAGAGACGCGATAAAAGTGGGCGGATCACAGATACCGAGTATGTCATCTATGAACAGCCCCAGCCAGATATGTCCCAGCCGGATACGGCTTCACCAGATACGGAAAACCCGGATATGGTAAAACCGGATACGGAAAAGCCCGCAGAATTAAATATAGAGAAATCAAATACAGAAAAATCAATTACTTATGGATCAAGTACCGATTCCATTCCCTTCCGGGAAACAGCGGCGGAAAGACCGCCGGAACGGAAAGGAAGGGATGCGATGTCTGTCACAGAGATAGAAAATTATCGGGAGTTGATTTTGGAGAATATCGAGTATGACTGCTTGAAGCAGCGTTATCCTCTCTACCTGGATGACCTGAATGAGATCGTAGAGCTGTTGGTCGAAACGGTCTGTGCCAAACGAAAGACCACCCGGATCTCTGGGGCAGACTTCCCTCACGAGATCGTGCGTTCCCGTTTTTTGAAACTGGACAGCTCCCACATCGAGTTTGTCATGGACTGTCTGCAAAAGAATACCACCCAGGTACGCAACATGAAGCAGTACCTGCTTGCGGTGCTGTTCAATGCGCCTACCACCATGAATAACCACTACACTTCACTGGTCAATCACGATATGCACGCAGGCGGCTGGTAAAGGCCGCCTTTTATCATGCCAAAGGAGGCACGACATGAACCAGATGGAAATTTTCAAAAACCCGGAGTTTGGCAGTATCCGGGTCATCGAAGAAAACGGCAAATACCTGTTCTGCGGAACGGATGTGGCCGCTGCGCTGGGGTACAGCAATCCCCGCGATGCAATTATCCGCCATTGTAGGTATGTCGTGAAACGCGACGCACCTCACCCACAAAGCCCCGACCGCAAAATCAGTATGACTTTTATCCCCGAAGGAGATTTGTACCGCCTGATCGTTCACAGCAAATTGCCATCGGCAGAGCGGTTTGAACAGTGGGTATTCGATGAGGTCCTGCCTACTATTCGTAAGCACGGGGCCTATCTCACAAAAGAGAAGCTGTGGGAGGTTGCCACTTCCCCGGAGGCTCTGATGAAGCTCTGCTCAGACTTGTTGGCTGAGCGTGAAGCGAATATTTCTCTGCGTAAGGAAAATGCACAGCTGGAGGGCAAAGCCGCTTTCTATGACCTGTTCATCGACTTAAAGCACAGCACCAATCTCAGGACTACCGCCAAAGAGTTGGATGTCCCGGAGCGCCGGTTTGTTCGGTTTCTGATAGAACGGCGGTTTGTGTACCGCACGGCATCCGGCAATGTGCTGCCTTATGCCAATGTGAAAAATGCAGGGCTGTTTTGCGTCAAAGACTACTGCAACCACGGTCATACCGGTTCCTACACGCTGGTCACGCCCCAGGGCAAGCTCTATTTTGCTCAGCTGCGGGAGATGATCTTGCTGGTCTTATAAGAACAGAAAGGAAGTGGGTTTTATGCAGGAAGGAAAAACAATCGGTCAGCTGATGGAGGAAATGCGTCAGAAAGCCGGGGCGCAGAACTATCACGGCCATGACTACATGGATCTTCAGCGATTTGCGGAGAACACCCGGCACATGATTATTTTTGATGTGCTGACGAATGACTCCCCGGTGGGCTGGAAAGGAGAACGAACCCGCCTGTTTTTGTCAGATATAGGCTATGAAAAAGCTCTGGACAGTCAGGCAAAGGGGCAGATCAAGATTCTCAGCCATGCAAAGGTCAGAAATGGAGATTTGTTTTATGACCACAAAAATTAGATACGATAGGAGGAATCTGATATGAATGAGGAAAAGAAAGTACCCTTCAAGTGGGAATATGGGGAAGAAACCATATCGCTGCAACTTGGGATGTATGCGAATAATCAGCGGCTCTATATCGGCATGATTACCCATACAGAAGATGGAGCAGAGCCGTTTGCAGATATGACGGTGAACCTACCGGGGATATTCCCTGGACCCCGGAGAGGCGTTTATTTCCGGTGACATCAGCAAGGACCTGCTGCGATTCATCAAAGAGAACAAATTGGGGAAGGTGCTTCCCTATCAGGTGCAGTCCGGTTATGGAAAATATTCTGCCGTTGCCTTTGATCTGGAGAAGTTGAAGGCATTTGACCCTAAAGGTGTGGCTGAGTTTCGGAAAGAGTGGAATCTGCCGGATAAGAAGCCGGTAAAGAAAAAGAGCCGCGGGATGGAGCGATGAAGAAATATTTTCTCCGGAGGCTGGTGGTTCCGCCTTAGAAATAAATGCACCACCCCTGCACATTTTGTGGAAAGGAGGCGATGAAAATGCAGGAAGAAGTGGAAAACAGGACTTTAACGCTGGTTGTCAGTGGAACAAAGTTCACCGGCAGGCTGCTCAAAGCCGCCATCAGCAAGTACATGGCCCACTGCAAGGAAAAGAAGCTGCAAAAGCAGAGAAGACGTGATGCTCCTGTGACACCCTCACGGCAAACAGACCGTCAAGCAGCTCATTGGTCAGAATCAGGGGATCTCCAATATCGAGATCACAGACCCTTCCATCAAGGAATTTGAGAAGATCGCCCGGAAATATGGTGTGGATTATGCGGTGAAGAAAGACCGCAGCAGCTCCCCGCCCAAGTACCTGATCTTTTTCAAAGGCCGTGACGCCGATGCGCTGACCGCTGCATTTACCGAGTACACCAGCAAAAAGGTCAAGAAGGCCGAGAAAACGGAACGCCCGTCTGTGCTGGCAAAACTCAGTCAGTTCAAAGAGATGGTCAAAAATGCCGTGGTGGACCGCACCAAGCGAAAGGAGCTGGAACGATGAAAAAGCAGTTTGACATCAAAAAGCTCGTTTTGCTGAACCTGCCCTATCTCCTGATGGGGCTGTTTGCTACCAACTTCGGGGAGGCATGGCGGCTGGCTCAGGGGGCAAATGCTTCAGAGAAATTCCTTTCCCTGTTTGCTGTCCTGCCTGGGGCGCTGCAAAGTTTCTGGCCCAGCCTGCACCCGTTGGATCTGCTGGTGGGGCTGTGCTGCGGTGCTGGCCTGCGTCTGGCGGTGTATCTCAAAAGTAAAAACGCCAAGAAGTACCGTCACGGCATGGAGTATGGCTCTGCCCGTTGGGGAACCCGTGAGGATATTGCTCCCTACATCGACCCGGTGTTCCAGAACAATGTCATTCTCACAAAAACCGAAAGCCTGACCATGAACAGCCGCCCCAAGGACCCCAAAGACCGCCAGAAACAAAAATGTGCTGGTGATCGGCGGCTCCGGTTCCGGTAAGACCCGCTTCTGGCTCAAACCAAATCTGATGCAGATGCACAGTTCTTATGTGGTCACAGACCCGAAGGGAACCATTTTGGTGGAGTGCGGGAAAATGCTCCAAAGGGGCGCACCCAAAGCTGGGGAAAGGACGGAAAGCCCATGAAGGATAAGCACGGCAAGGTCATTTATGAGCCGTACCGCATCAAGGTCCTAAATACCATCAACTTCCGAAAATCAATGCACTATAACCCTTTCGCCTATATCCATAGCGAAAAGGACATCTTGAAGCTGGTCACAACGCTGATCGCCAATACCAAAGGCGAAGGCAAGGCCGGGGACGATTTTTGGGTCAAAGCAGAGACCTTGCTGTATTGCGCGCTGATTGGGTATATCCACTATGAGGCTCCGGTAGAGGAGCAGAATTTCTCTACCCTCATCGAGTTCATCAACGCCATGGAGGTTCGGGAGGATGACGAGGAGTTCAAAAACCCGGTAGACCTGATGTTTGATGCACTGGAAGCCGAGAAGCCCAACCACTTCGCCGTCCGTCAGTACAAGAAGTACAAGCTGGCTGCCGGTGATATATGCTCTAAGTGACTTCTTAATCATGATTTTGTCATGGTTAGTGAAACAATCACTTAGAGCATTTTTGTTTCAGGAGGTACAGCCATGAGAAATGAAAAAATTACCCCACTGTACGAGCGCCTGAGCCGGGACGATGAGTTACAGGGCGAGAGCAACTCCATATCCAACCAAAAACAGATGTTAGAGGATTTTGCCCGCCGGAATGGGTTGCCCAACCCTACGCACTTTACCGATGATGGTATCTCAGGCACCCGTTTTGACCGCCCCGGATTTTTGGCGATGATGGAGGAAGTGGAGGCAGGGCGTGTAGAGGCAATCGTCATCAAGGACATGAGCCGGTTAGGACGCGACTATCTGAAGGTCGGTCAAGTTATGGAGGTTTTGCGGCAGCGAGGCGTTCGTCTGATTGCCATCAACGACGGTGTGGACAGTCTGAAAGGCGATGACGATTTTACCCCGTTCCGCAACATTATGAATGAATTTTACGCCCGTGATACCAGTCGGAAAATCCGATCTGTGTTTAAGTCAAAAGGCATGAGTGGCAAGCACCTGACCGGCACTGTGATTTACGGCTACTTATGGGACGAAAAACGGGAGCATTGGCTGGTAGATGAGGAAGCTGCCGAAGTGGTACGCCGTATATTCTCCCTCACGCTGGAGGGATATGGGCCTTACCAGATCGCCTGCAAATTATCCACAGACCGGATTGAAATTCCTGTCGTACACCTTGCCCGCTTCAACGAGGGTGTGAACCGTTCAAAGCCGGTCAAAGACCCCTATGGGTGGGGATCATCTACCATCGTGAACATTTTGAAAAAACGAGAGTATTTAGGGCATACCATCAATTTCAAAACCCGCAAGCACTTTAAGGACAAGAAAAGCCACTATGTTTCTGAGGACGAATGGACGATCTTTGAGAATACCCATGAAGCCATTATCGACCAGCAGACCTTTGATTTGGCGCAGAAAATCCGCAGCAATGTACGGCGTTATCCAAACGGCTGGGGCGAAGCGGCTCCCCTCACAGGCTTGCTCTATTGTGCCGATTGCGGCGGCAAGATGTATGTCCACCGCACCAACAATGGCAAGCGGATTTCTCAATATGCCTGTTCCAATTATACCAAAGTTCCGTGTGGGACACTATGCCCTACACAACACCGTATCAATGAGAGTGCTGTTCTGACATTGGTTTCTGACACGCTCCGGGCTATCGCTGAATATTCCAGAAATGACCGGACGGAATTTATTCACACCGTTCAGGAAACGCAGGTTGCTCAACAGAGTGCCGATATATCGAAAAAGCGCAGGCGTCTGGCTGCTGCTCAAAAGAGAGCCGGAGAACTGGAAAAACTGATTTGCAAAATCTATGAGGACAATGCCCTCGGCAAGCTGCCGGATGCACGATATAGGGCGCTTGATGCACAGTATGCCAAAGAGCAGGACGTACTTGAGATTGAAATTGCGGAGCTGGAAAAGGCTGTTACCGGCTATGAGCAGAGCCAGAAATCCGCAGAGAAATTTATAGCCCTGATTGATAAGTATGAGAATTTTGACACTCTGACAAACACCATGCTCAACGAGTTTGTAGAGAAAATCCTTGTCCACGAACGCGCCCGAAAAGGCAGCCAGGACACCACGCAGGAAATTGAAATCTACTTCAATTTTTTAGGACGCTATATCCCACCATCCTTACAGCCGGTTCCTTTAACCCCGGAGGAACAGGAAGAACTGCAGAAAAAAGAAGAACGCAAGGACAGGCTCCATCAGAACTATTTGAAGCGGAAAGCCAGCGGTGCACAGAAACGGTATGAGGACAAAATCAAGGCGAAGAAAAAAGCGGAAATGGACGCTAAGAAAGCCCTGATCCGGGCTGAGGATATGAAAAAAGGTGTTTTTTCTACTATCGGTCAGCTACCAAAAGAAGAACCGCGCAAAGGCAGCATAGCAGCCAGCGCAGCAGTCTAATCATCACGAAGCAAAGGAGAATGAATATGAGTAAGTTGACTTACATTCGTTGTGGAGATTATGATATACCCAACCTAAAACTTTCTGAACAGCCGGAAACTTCTATCGGCAAGTACGGCAGAATGCGAAAATCCTACCTAAAGGAACATCGCCCCATTCTCTACAACCATCTGCTGATGAGCGAGAAGCTGTATCCACACCTGTTAGAGATTGAGCGGACAGCACAGGGGCGTGTGGAAACCATGTTGCCTCACATGATGGAGACTGCGGGTGTCACGGAAGAACTGAAAGCCTGTGACCCTATGCGTTGGGTGGGGTTGATGAACACATTAACGGCACAGATTGAGGAAATTTTAATCAGGGAACTGATTTGCAGCTGAATGGGAGGTGCGGGAAATGCTGACCTTTGAAAAGATTTTGAAAGTGTTTCAGGCATATCTGGATGATGATCCACTGTATGAGGTGGTTCAGACCAGCCACGGTTATACATTGATGGCATGGGAACCCCACCGGAATGACTGGTACAGCGCTGAAATACAGAAAACCCCGGAGGATTTACGGAACGCTTTGTTGGGTACATACGCCAACTTTCTGGAAGATAAGATTACTGGAAATGACCGTGACCTAACTGTGACAGAAACTGGAGAAATTCAGCAGAGATGCCGGGAACTTTTGGAAAAATGCTGGGAAACTTGATATAGAAACGCCAGAAGGAGGCCGCGATTATGCGTCCTCCTTCTGCTTCGCAGTCTGTTCCATTTTGAGCGCCCCGTCTATGGCACCTTCAATAATCGTCAGGTATTGTTCAGGACAGAGCTTCAGCTTGTGGCTGACCCGCTGCCGCTGATCGCTTTCTTCCCGCATGATCTCCGGGTTAAAATATCGCTCTACGGGAAGTCCGCAGACCTTAATCAACTGGATCATCACAGGCAAGCTCGGAATCGCACCTTGATTCTCAATGTTGGCAAGATACCGCCATTCAATCCCAACCATTTCTGCCAATGTTTTTCGTGCAAGACGCTTTGCCTCTCGTGCGGCTTTGACATCTGCACCAAAGGTTTCAAAACCGGGACAATCTTCAACTTTCGCCATATAACATCACCCAGTTACATTGTATAATTCATACTTTGCCCGTGGAATGTTGCTATATGCAGGTTGGTTGAAGTTTATAATTCATATATTACATCTTATATTTTTCAAGAACAGGAATTACAATAGAATGGAAATAAAAAAAGTAAAAGAAATAATTCTAAAGTTAAATCCTTTTGGGTTATTCAGTTGTATATTAAGTGTAAGGCGTTTTACACATGGAAGGCGGTGACAAGGTATCGAAGATTTCATACTAATAAAAAAAATCCAGTCGGGTGACACAGATGCATTTGAGATAATTGTCCGAAAATATTATCAGTCAATTTATCTATTTTGTTGTCGGCGATTGAACGGCAATCCAGATACCGCCGTAGATATTACACAAGATGTTTTCTTGAAATTGTTGGAGAATATTCAATCAGTACGAAAGATAGGGAAATTTCAAAACTACCTGCTAACGATTGCTGTTAATACCTGTAACAATTATACTAAGAAAGCAAAACCCCTGTATATGGATTTAGAAACTCTTGAAGATATAGAAGATACTGATAATGCCTTTGAAAAAATTGAGCTTAACGAACTTAAAGCGCAAGTTCAATATGCAATCAACACATTACCGGACTATCAAAAAGAGGTCATCATTTTACGATTTTATTATGATTTGAAAATCCGAGAGATTGCAACCATTACAAAAGCGAGTGTTTCTACTGTAAAATCTAGGCTCCAACAGGGGATTAAAAAACTGGAACGATATTTGGCTGATTTTAGAGGAGGCGATAATGTATGACCCAAAAACAAAATGGTGTATTAGAATGGTTGCAGAGTTGTGAAACGCCTGCTCCATCTGAACCTAAAATTGAAGCAGTAATCGTAGCTGGAAAAAGTTACATGAATAGTTCTGAATTCAATAAAAATTCAATGCGAGATATTATATTGAACCAACTTCAATTTCTGCCGCTTTCTTTCTGGATTATTCAAATAATACTCACTATATGTGCAGTATTATTAGCATGTATCCTGGGCCAATGGAGGGTTCCATTTTATTATCCATTGACAATCCTTGCAGTTATGGTTCCATTCCTTGCGTTATTAGGTGCAATAGAAATATCTAAAAGCAACATCTATGGTATGTGGGAAATTGAACAGTCTAGTAGAACAACGCTGGTAAAAATTATAGCAGGTCGTATGCTGATTATTGGAGTAATCAACCTTTTCCTAATAACAGTCATTTTAATTTCAATGGCATATATTTACCAGAAATCAATGATTGAAATGGTGTTGTATGGTTTGATTCCGTTTAATATTTCTTGCACTTGTTATCTTTTTATATGTGCGAAAAGCAGGACAAACGATAGCTTGTATCATTTAATTGCTTGTATGATTTTTCTTTCTGGAACATTTTCTCTTGTACTTCATCAGCGATTTATTTTTGAAGCGTCTATGTTCTGGGGATGGATTGGATTTTATGTGTTATCCATTATCCTATTAGGGAAAACACTTCAACTGTACTTGAAAAAAGAAAAAATGATTGGAGAATTGATATGGAACTTACAATAAATGATCTTTCAAAAGAATATGGAAGAAAAAAAGCTGTAAATCATTTCAGCGCAAAATTAACAAATGGTGTTTATGGTCTACTCGGGGCAAATGGTGCGGGCAAGACAACTTTGATGCGAATGATTTGCGATGTCCAAACTGAAACGAAAGGAGCAATTTTTTTTAACGGGAAAAACATTCATGATTTGGGCGAGAAATATCGTAATATCTTAGGCTACCTGCCACAAAATTTTGGCTATTATCCTAACTTTACAGCGTATAAATTTTTGATGTATATCTCTGCAATAAAGGGGCTGCCGCCTAAAAAAGCCCATAATCGCACAATGGAGCTGTTGCAGGTTGTTGATCTGCTCACACAGAAAAACGAAAAAATCAAAACTTTTTCCGGCGGTATGAAACAACGCTTGGGAATTGCTCAAGCATTACTAAACGATCCCCGTATTTTGATTTTGGATGAACCTACAGCTGGACTTGACCCGAAAGAGCGGGTGCGGTTTAGGAATCTGATTAGTTCTTTGGCAGAAAATAAAATTGTAATTTTGTCCACTCACATTGTTTCTGATGTTGAATATATCGCAAATGAGATTCTGATTATGAAAAATGGCGAGTTAATTCAACATGGTTCTCCAGAAGAAATTTTGAAGCCGATTGAAAAATGTGTTTGGGAATGTGATGTATCTCGAAAAGAGGCCGAAGAATTAGAATTGAACTATGTAACAGCAAATCTGAAACATAATAATGGTGCAGAACGGCTGAGGATTATTTCTCAAGAAGCACCATGCAGAACCGCTTGGAATGTTGATCCAACATTGGAAGATTTGTATTTATACTATTTTGCGGAGGTATCCGAGCATGAATGAAATGATAAAAGCAGAACGAAATAAAATATGTTCGAGAAAGCAAACACGAATGTTGTTTTTAGCTGGTGTGGTTCTTATCGTTGCCTATTTTTTCTTTTTTCAATTTAATTATCAAAATGTTTTCTATGATTATGACCTTGAAAAAATGGCATTAGCAAGCGGTTTTACAGCCATTGAACAACGGAAGGAAGTAGCAGAAATATTTGAAGGAAAACTCTCTCAAAATACGTTACTTACTATGCAAGAAAAAATCGACCAAGCAAAACAAGCAACTGTTGGACAAGATGAAAATTCTGCTTTTTCTGCTGTTCATGTTTATCGTGACCAAGCGGCGATTCTGGAATATTTGACAAATTCTGATGGTAGTTTTAAGTCACTCGAAACAGCATATCCAAATAGTCCAACTGTGACTTTAGGATATTGCGATGGCTGGGATAAGCTATTATCTGGAATGGGGAGCATCTTGTCCATAATGATATGTTTAATTGTTGTAATCACTCTATCTCCTGTTTTCTCAGAAGAGTATGCACTTCATACAGATAGCATTATTTATTCGGCTCGGTATGGCCGAACCAAACTCACAACTTCAAAAATTATAGCGGCCTTGGAAGTTGTAATTGGCACATACCTCTTGTATTTACTGCTAAATTTAGTTCTGTATGGCTGTACCTATGGGTTACAGGGGTGGAATGTAAGCATTCAATCTTCATTACATTATGCTTCTTCAATATATAATTTGACCTTTTTGCAAATGTTCTTTATCTCTGTAATATTGAATATTTTGGGGATTGTAGCCTTGACAACTATTACATTGTTTTTAAGTGCTCAAATGAGTTCTCCTGTTACAGCGCTTATTACTTCTTGCGTCATCTGCTTCTTGCCAGTTGTGTTTGATTTTAATGATAGCCTTCCTGTTTTACAAAAAATGCAGGAAATTTGCCCGATTTTTATGCTTCATGCAAACGGTATATTTTCTGATATGAAAACATATTTCGGTATGAGCCAGCCGGTCTTTATGATCATCCTTAATGTTGGATTGATATTCGTATTTTATAGACTAACAAAAAATATATCAAAGAAACATCAAGTTACGGGGTAATTTTGATGAAAGAGACAAGTTGGGTTAGTTGTCCTATATGCCATAATAAAACCCGAATAAAAATACGAATTGACACGGAATTAAGGAATTTCCCCTTGTTCTGTCCAAAATGTAAACAGGAAACGCTCATTCATGTAAAGCAACTGAATATATCCGTTATTAGAGAGCCAGACGCATAGACGCAGAGCCGATAACACGCAGGCTAACATGACTGCTGTTATCGGCTTTTCATATTCTTTTAAACCTGCCCCGCCTAATGGGGAAAGAAAAAAACCGTAGCTGGGCAGGTTGATTTTGTGCGCTTACTCTAGATACCCTGGCGGCGGTTTTGAGAAATCAGAGCCGCCGTTTCTTTTCGTCTACCCTAAACCAACGACGACCCAACACCGTGTAAATCCACGGCGGCATATAGGAGGATGCCGCCGTGTCTATGTTTGCGTCTTTTCACAGTACCCATGATCTGCACCAGCTAAAAAAAGCCTGCTCCCGGCAGCGGAGCAATGTGGTCAGCAGTATGCACTATACCGTGTAACTAAACAGCAAAATATACTCTATTACGCTCGTATGGCTTTATGCCGTCCGGGCGCTTTTTTGTCCCTATGGAGCCGGAACATCGGGTCAGCATGGCCCGAACTTTATCCCCGGTGCCGCTCCCCGCCGCCTCATTCAGATTTACCAAAAAAATCTGAATGGAGGAAAGGCAGATGGAAGTTACCATCAATTATAACGGACAAGCTGTGACCGTGGAGGTCACGCTGGAAGTCTATGAATTTCTTGACCGGGCCGATCACAAAACGGAGAACCTGTTCCATGAGCAGCGGCGGCATTGGGATGGCCGGGAGTTTGACGAGTACATCATTACCACCGAAGGCGTAGGAGCCTACGGAGAAACGCCGGAAGAATACCTTTGCCGCATGGAAACGCTGCATGAGCTGATGGCTGTTCTGGACACCTGTACCGAGGCCCAGCGCCGCCGGTTCCTGCTCTATGCGCTT
>QFCE01000764.1_pt1 | contig 17578 bp, 13 predicted proteins | sample 5346091 | NCBI WGS metagenome assembly QFCE01 (sample SAMN09062252, study PRJNA434731) | Human gut metagenome, whole genome shotgun sequencing project. | isolation source: stool timepoint A chromium assembly | host: Homo sapiens | collected 2015 | reverse complement strand
ATAATACTCCCGCAGGATTTCCCGGCGGCTCCCGATCTGCGGCAGGCCGGTCCCCACAATAAACGCACCGATCAGTTTTTCTCCGCTCAGATCGATCCCCTCGGAAAACACGCCGCCCAGCACGCAAAAGCCCACCAGGGTACCCTCGTTTTTGGAAAATTCCTTCAGAAATTCCTCCCGTTCCCGCTCGTGCATCTCCGGAACCTGAGAAATGCTGCGCACCCAGTCCACGGAAAATTCTTCCTCGTAAACCTGGCGCACCTCCTGCATCAGCCTGTAGGAGGGGAAAAATGCCATATAATTTCCCGGACGTTTCCACACCGTGCGGGCAATGTACTCCGCAATTTTTTTGTACTCCGGATAGTCCCGCCGTTTGTAGCGGCTGCTCACATCCGCGCAGGTGAGAATGAGCCGCTTCTCCCTGGAAAAGGGCGACTCCACATAAATGCCGAAATCATCGCTTCTTGTGCTCAAAAGCTTTCGGTAATACTGCATGGGCAGAAGAGTTGCCGAAAAAAACACCGTGCTTTTTCCCTTGTCCAGATATTCCTTCAGATTCATTGCCGGGTTGACGCAGGAAAGATGCAGCCTGAATTTTCCGTCCTCCCCGTTTTCCGTATAAATCGTATAATTTTCATCCACCAGCTCTGAGATGTTGAGAAAATCCCGCACCTGAAAATAAAAGTCCAGAATTTCCTCCACAAGGTTTCCCTCCGGCGGTTCCTCCAAAAGCTTGTCCATTTCCCCCTGCACGTTCAGAAGAGACAGGGGCAAAAGGCCCTGGTTTTCCTGTATCTCATAGGTATCGCAGCTTTTTTTGAGTTCCAGAAGCTGACGGTTCACCCGCTCCAGCGCTTTGGAAAGCTTCCGGCTGTAGGGCTTTACTTTTTTTCTGGTTTCCAGCACATCCTCCTTGCAGATATAAGCGCTGTACATCTCCCGGCCGCGCTCCACCAGATTGTGCGCCTCATCAATGAGAAAAATATAATCTCCGGAAACACCGTCTCCGAAAAACCGTTTCAGATGTACATTGGGGTCAAAGGCATAATTGTAATCACAGATGATCCCATCCGCCCACATGGCCAGGTCAAGGCTCATCTCAAAGGGGCACACCTGCCACTTGTCCGCATGGGCAGTGAGCGTGTCCCGGTCAAAGCTCTGCCCGCTGGTCCAAAGCTCATACACCGCCGCATTCACCCGGTCAAAATGGCCCTTGGCATAGGGACAGCTGTCCGGATTGCACTCTGGCTTTTCACAGATACAGAGCTTTTCCTTCGCTGTGATGGTCACCACCTTAAAAAGAAGCCCCCGTTCCTTCAGAATGGAAAAAGCCTCCTCCGCTACCGTTCTGGCGATGGTTTTCGCTGTAAGATAAAAAATGGTTTCGCCCTTTCCTTCTCCCACGCACCGTACAGCCGGAAAAATCGTGGACATGGTTTTTCCCACACCCGTGGGCGCCTGGATAAAAATCTGCTTTCCCGTGGATATGGTGTGATACACGCTTGTCACCATTCTGCGCTGGCCCTCCCGGTAGGGAAAAGGAAACTCCAGTTTTTCCATGGAAGCGTTCCGCTCTTTTCTCCAGCGAAGCTGATAGGAGATCCACTTGTGGTATTCACCCACCAGCTTCTGATACCATTCTTCCAGCTCCTCGCGGGAAAACTCTTCCGAAAACCGGCGGATTTCCTCCGTCTCCAGATTGGCGTAGGTCATCTGGATTCCTATGTGGGAAAGCTTCTCCTGCTCTGCATAGATCCGCCCGTAACACATGGCCTGCGCACGGTGCACCTTTGCCGGCGCTGCCAACTGCGCCACATTTCCCGCGATCCCCTTGATCTCATCGATGACTGTTTTTTCATCCTCTTCAAAAATCCCGTCCGCACGCCCCTCCACGCAGAGGATCACATCCTCGTATTCCGTCTCCATCTTCAACGAAACCTCCGCGCGGTAATTGCCTTTCTGCTGCCTCTGGATCTTTCTGTGAAGACGGCTGCCCTTAAGCATGGCCTCTTTGTCCAGATTTCCTCTTCGATTGTCCAGATCTCCGCCCCGCAGAATAAATTCCACAAGATTTCTTACCGAAATGCGGACAGTAGGTTTTTCCATAGCATTCTCCTGTTTGTGCGCCTGTCGGGCACTGCGTAATTCTCATACAGTGTAACACACTTTTCCATACAAAAAAAGAGCGCACTTTCGCTGATTCGTTCCAGCAGAAACTGCACTCCCTTTTCGTTTTTGCCTCTATTTCCTATGCCGGTCTGCGCACCCCTGGTTTCTCTTACGCCACAGCAAACTTCTTGATGACCTTCGAAAAATTTTCATCTTCTCCATAGCATCTTACAGTAAGAACTCTGTTCAAATCCATACTGAGGATTCCCAGTATTGACTTGGCGTCGATGATTACACGGTTATAAAACACGTCGATATCGAAATCACAACGGCTTGCTGCATTGACAAATTCGTTGACATCTTCTCTGCTCAAACGAATAGAGTGCTCCATCTCCATGCACCTCCTGTAACGTAATTTTAAGCATTTTATGCTTATGGGATAATTTACCCACCAAGGATTGATTTGTCAATCGTATTCAAAATTTCTTCACAAATTTCCACGTTTCCCACAAAAAAGCGACAGATCCTCACAAAAACTCCGGCATATTTCCCCGGTATTTCAGCGGAAGAAACTGCTGCTGAAGCTTGGGATTCTTCCGCTCTTCTATGGTAACGCTCCGCAAAAACGTCCACCACAGCGCCTCATACTCCTCCTGCAAAGCAAGCTCTGCAAGCTTCTCCTTCGCAAAAACCACATCCCGGCGCAGCACACAAACGCCCTGTCTGGGATGAAGCAGCGCCTTACAGCGCTTTTCGTCATAGATCATCCAGTTCTCATTGGGAAGCCGGTTGGCAAAATGAGGGCCCAGAAGTTCCAGAATATCGTTGTCCGGCGTGATCTGCGCCAAAAGAAGTCTGCCGGAAAGTTCCCGAAAACGCACAAATCCCAGATGGCGATGAAACTCATGCCACACCTTCACCCGAAGCTTTGACACAAGGCTTACGCTGGGATCTGCCAGCGCATCCATAATGCGGCGGTTGCATCTGCCTCCCCCCAATGCCTGCCGCAGTACCCGGAACACAGCCGTTGCCTTCTCCGGATGTGTGGATGCCAGCGCATAGCACAGATCCTGATATACCGAAACTCCAAGCTTACGCCGGATACTTCGCGCAACCTTCTCAGCTTGCCCCGCGTCCGTCAAAACCTCCCGGCAGATACAGAACAGCTCCAGGTTGTCCGGCTCCTGCGTGCGGATCTCCAGAGATGCGCTCCCCGCTGTCCACCCCTGGTAAACAGCCGTAAAAATCCCGTCCAGACTGTCCTCACAGATGAAAATGATCTTCTCTTCCACTATATGACCTCCTTATCCGGACATTCCAAAAGACACGTCATCAAAAAGAGAAAGCTGCTGATAGGTCACCTCGCCCTGACCGTTTGGTTTCTGTTTGTTTTTGTCCAGAATATTATTAAGAATATAATCCTCATTCATGGGAATCCGATACATCATACGCCCGCTGCAGGTAATAAAATACAGAGCGCGCTTCAATACTACGCCGATCCTGCGCAGGTCGTCAAAATCCAGGGAGTGCGTCCGTCTTGCCCCCACGATCCGCTGCGCAGAGCGCACGCCGATGCCAGGAACCCGCAAAAGCGTATGGTAATCCGCCGTATTCACCTCCACCGGAAACTGCTCCAGATGCCCGATCGCCCAGTCGCACTTCGGATCCAGAAACACATTAAAATTGGGTCTCTTCTCGGTGAGCAGCTCGGAAGCCTGAAATCCGTAGAACCGCAGGAGCCAGTCTGCCTGATACAGACGATGCTCCCGCAGAAGAGGCGGGCCTGCCGGAAGCGCGGGCAGCTCCTTATCCTCATTCACAGGCACAAATGCCGAGTAAAATACGCGTTTCAGGGCAAATCCCTGATAGAGCGACTCCGCCACAGAAAGGATCTCAAAATCGCTCTCCCCGGCCGCCCCAATGATCATCTGCGTGCTCTGCCCCGCCGGAGCAAACTTCGGCGCAGAACGGTAAAGAGTGAGGGCATTCTGACTCTCCTCGTGCTGAAGCTGGATCTGCTTCATTGGCCGCAGAATGGTGCGGCGGCTCTTGTGGGGCGCCAGGCGCTTCAGTCCCTCCGCTGTTGGAAGCTCCAGATTCACACTCAAGCGGTCAGCCAGAAATCCCGCCTGGGCAATGAGCTCCGGCGCCGCTCCCGGAATAGCCTTCAGATGGATATACCCCTGAAAATGGTACTGATTGCGCAAAAGCCAGACCGTGCGGCAGAGCTGCTCCATGGTCTCATCGGGGCTTCCCTTCACCCCGGAGCTCAAAAACAGCCCCTCTATATAATTCCGCCGGTAAAACTCCATGGTGAGACGGCACACCTCCTCCGGGCTGAAGCTGGCGCGCACCACATCGTTGGAGGCCCGATTCACACAGTACTTACAGTCAAACACGCACTCGTTGGTGTAAAGGATCTTCAGCAGGCTGATACATCTTCCGTCTCCGGAAAAGCTGTGACAGATTCCTGCTGCAACACTGTTCCCAATCCCCTTCCCGTCTCCATTGCGGTTCACTCCGCTGGAAGTACAGGCCACATCATATTTCGCCGCATCGGAAAGGATGCTCAGTTTCTCCATAAGATCCATTGATTCCCGTATTACCATAAAAACGCCTCCAAACATTTGTTCTTTTATTTTAGAACAAATGTTCGAAGACGTCAATGTCATAAAACGGGACAAACAGATATTATACCTGCGTCATCACAAAAATATCGTAAATGGCCTTTACCGCTGTCTCGAAATCTCTGTTTTCCACACCAATGATAATGTTCAGCTCACTGGAGCCCTGATCGATCATTTTTACATTCACATTGGCGTGCGCCAGAGCGGAGAAAATCCTTCCCGCAGTACCTCTGGTGGATTTCATGCCTCTGCCGACCACCGCGATCAATGCCAGGTCTGATTCCATTTCCACATAATCCGGCTGCACGGCCCGGTGAATTCCGGCAATGACCTGCTGCTCTTTTTCCTCAAACTCGTCCTGATGCACATAGACTGTCATGGTGTCGATGCCAGAGGGCACATGCTCGAAGCTGATTCCCTGGTCCTCAAACACCTGAAGCACCTTTCGTCCAAAGCCGATCTCACTGTTCATCATGGATTTCTCGATATTGATGGAGCAGAAGCCCTTCTTTCCGGCGATTCCCGTGATGGTATAGCGCGGTTTTTTGCAGGTGCTCTCCACAATAAAGGTTCCCTTGTCCTCCGGACGGTTGGTGTTGCGGATATTAATGGGAATTCCCTCCTTGCGCACCGGGAAAATCGCGTCCTCATGGAGAACGGTAGCGCCCATATAGGAAAGCTCACGAAGCTCGCGGTAGGTGATGGATTCGATCACAGCCGGATTGTCCACAATGCGGGGATCGGTCACAAGAAAGCCGGATACGTCTGTCCAGTTTTCGTACACATCTGCCCGGATCGCCTTTGCAACCAGAGACCCTGTGACGTCGGAACCGCCTCTGGAAAAGGTTTTTACCCGTCCGTCCTCATACGCCCCGTAAAATCCCGGGATTACGGCCTTCTCATGCTTGGCCAGGCATTTGCTCATCAGCTTGTCCGTCTTTTCCACATCCAGATTGCCGTTTTTGTCAAATCGGATCACCGCAGCCGCATCCACAAAATCATATCCCAGATAGGCGGCCATCACCTTGCCGTTTAAATATTCTCCTCTGGAAGCCGCATAATCCTCTCCTGCCTTGGCCTCAAAGTCCGCCGCGATCTTGCGGAAATCCTCCTCCAGGGAAAAGGACAGGGAAAGCCCCCGGATGATCTCATCATAGCGCGCCTTGATGTCTGCGAGCAGAGCGCCGAAGTTCTCCCCGGCTTCCGCTGCCCGGTAGCACTGATACAGCATATCCGTCACCTTGGTGTCTCCGTCAAAACGCTTGCCCGGGGCAGAGGGCACCACATAACGTCTGCTCTCCTCACTGCGGATGATATTTCCCACTTTCTGAAACTGCTCTGCATTGGCAAGAGAGCTTCCTCCGAATTTTACCACTTTTTTCATCTTTTTCTCCTCGTATCTCTTCTGGATTTTAAAACTGTAATTATTTTATGAAATCAGCCCTTCTTTTGCAAGTATTTTTTTACCGCTTCACAGACCAAAAGTCTCTGACCGTCCACGGTAAAACGAATGTCCCAATCCGCAAACGTCATCCCGTACACCCGTCCCGGGTCATTTTGATACCCCGGTCTCGGATCGTCTGCAAGCACCGCCAGCACGGCTTCCCGCTTGTCCTCCGGCAGCTTCTCCAAAAGCTCCCCCGGAAAATCCACCCGCAGCCCTTCTTTTACGATCTCCTCCGCAAATCCGCCCGACGCCTCCGGGTGACTGTCCACATAGGGAAGATAGGGCTTCACATCATAAATGGGCGTGTTATCCATCAGATCCGCTCCGGACACATGGAGCACCGGTCCCAGCTTCGGATGCATTTCTATCCGTTCCAGCTTCACACAGGAGAGCCCGATGGGATTGGGGCGAAAGGGAGAACGGGTCGCAAATACGCCCTTTCGGGTATTTCCGCCCAGCCGGGGCGGCCGCACGGTGGGCGACCAGTCCTCACGGACGGCCTCGGAAAACTGCCACAAAAGCCAAATATGGCTGAACTCTGAAAGCCCCGCAAAGGCCTCCGGCTTCCGATACTCCGGCTCAAACACAATGGCTGCCTTGAGCTCCTGGATCCAGCCGCTCTGATGCGGAATTCCGAATTTTTCCGGAAAATCACTGCGAATATGCGCGATCACTTTCATCTGGCACCCTCCCTAAAAAGCTCTTTTCGTAAATACCGCCACTGTGCGCGCGCGGATGACAAAGGAGTTCTCGATTCTGCGCTCCTGGCCTTTTGGATAAAAATAGCGCCCGTTTTCATCCCCCCAGGTATTAACGGTGAGATACCATTTTCCGGCGCCCCGAAGATTCGGCAGCGTGATGGTCATATCCTCCCAGTAGCTGTTCACTGCAATGTAAACCATATCGTCACAGCCCTTGGTTCTGTCATATCCGGCAAAGCACACCCCAAAAAATCTTGCGTCCCTGGCAATGGTGGTATTCTCCGCATTCGCGTCATGCGTATGTATGGGATCCATACCGCACACGGCGTCCGGGAGGCGCTTGCGGATAACCGAATGCTCCATCCGGTAACGGATCATAAATTTGAACAGCTCAAACAGATCCCGGTTCTTTTCAAGCATACTCCAGTCCAGCCAGGAGATCTCATTGTCCTGACAATATCCGTTATTGTTTCCATACTGTGTGTTTCCGAACTCATCGCCCGCCAAAAACATGGGCGTGCCCCGGCTGCACAGAAGAACGACACAGGCATTTCGTATCATGCGGTTTCGAAGAGCCAGCACCTGGGCATCATCTGTCTCTCCTTCTGCGCCGCAGTTCCAGCTGCGGTTGTCGTTCGCTCCGTCCGTGTTGTCCCAGCCATTTATTTCATTGTGCTTATCGTTGTAAGAATACAGATCATGAAGCGTAAACCCGTCATGACAGGTCAGGAAATTAATGCAAGAATCGTACCCGGCATAATCCCCTTTATAGTCATGCTCAAAACTGCCGTACATATCTCCGGAACCGCTGATGCTCCAGGCGGCATCCCAGGCATTCCAGTTGTCCCCCTTCAAATATCCGCGCAGGCAGTCCCGATAACGTCCGTTCCACTCCGCCCACCGCTTGCTGGCCGGAAAGCTTCCCACCTGATACATGCCGCCTGCGTCCCAGGCCTCCGCAATAAGCTTGACATTGCTCAGCACCGGGTCATACGCCAGGCTTCGGAGAAGCGGAGGATTGTTCATGGGCGAGCCGTCCTCATTGCGCCCCAGAATACTGGCAAGATCAAACCGGAAACCGTCCACCCGGTAGTTGATGGTCCAGTACCGCAGACATTCCAGGATCATCTGCTGCACAATGGGATGATTGCAGTTCAGGGTGTTCCCGCAGCCGCTGAAATTATAGTAATCCCCCTCTGCCGTAAGCATGTAATAAATCTTGTTGTCAAACCCCTTGAAGCTGAACACACTGCCCTGCTCGTTTCCCTCTGCCGTGTGGTTGAACACGACGTCAAGAATGACTTCAATTCCGTTGTCGTGAAGCTCCCTGATGAGGGTTTTCAGCTCTTTTCCTTCTTCATTGTACTCATCTGCAGCTGTGTAGCTGGTGTTGGGCGCAAAAAATCCCACGGTATTGTAGCCCCAGTAGTCCAGAAGCTTTTTGCCCCCTGCCTCCCTGGCATTCATCATCTCGTCAAACTCAAAGATGGGCATAAGCTCCACCGCATTGATCCCCAGCTCCTTGAGATAGGGGATTTTTTCCATGAGGCCCGCAAAGGTTCCCTTGTTTTTCACCCCGGAGGACGCATGGCGGGTGAACCCGCGCACATGAAGCTCGTAGATCACCAGATCGCTCATTCCTCTTGAAGACTGCGGCATGGTTCCCCAGTCAAACACATCCTGCACCACTCTGGCATGATAGGGTCCCCTTCTGGTGTCTCCCCAGAAGCGCTGTCCGGCCACCGCCTTTGCATACGGATCCAAAAGAATGTTCTTTTTGTCGTAAAGAAGCCCCTTCTCCGGCTGGTACGGCCCGTCTACCCGGTACGCATACTCAAACTCCCGGATGTCCAGATCAAACACGATCATGGAATAGACATCCCCTATTTTGTAGGATTCCGGAAAGGGGATCTCCGCATAAGGCTCATCCTCCCCCCGGTGGAACAGCAGCAGGGTACAGGAGGTTCCGTGATGCGTGTGCACCGTAAAATTCACGCCAACCGGCAAAGCCATTGCCCCATTGCTGTCAAACATGCCGGGACGAACGGAAAATCCATTGATTTCATCCATAGGCGTCACGGATACCGGCATGTTGGTTGTATATTTCAGACTTTTTCTCAAAACAGCTTCCATCCTTTGTACTTTTTTCTATTTCAGAGTATACTCTAAATGGAAGGTTTTCACAAGAAAGGTTTTGGATTTCATTGACAAGCCGCCTTTTTACTGTTATATTCAAAATATTTGATAATCAAACTATTTTAAGAAAGAAGGTTTGTTCTTGTGAATATATTCAAAAAAGCATACTGCCGCACCTTTCAGACGGCTTTCAAAATCGCCATTCCCTTTCTTCCCTACCGCACCCCGAAAGTGACCGGCAGCGTAAAAACCATTCCGGACCTCCTGGAAAAAAAGGGAAAACGCCGCGTGCTTATCGTCACCGATGCCGAAATCCGAAAGCTCGGCCTTACAAAGGAGCTGGAGAAGCTTCTCACCCAGCGCCATATTTTTTATACCATATATGACAAAACTGCCGCAAATCCCACCACCGCAAACGTAGCTCAGGCCGCAGACCAGTACCGGAGAAATGCCTGCAACGTCCTCATCGGCTTCGGCGGCGGTTCCAGTATGGACTGCGCCAAGGCAGTGGGCGCCTGCATTGCAAACCCGAACAAATCTCCGGCACAGATGAAAGGGATCCTCCGGGTACGAAAAAAGCTTCCCCTTCTCATCGCGATTCCCACCACTGCCGGGACCGGAAGCGAAACGACCTTGGCTGCCGTCATCACGGACTCTGTGACAAGACACAAATACGCGATCAACGATTTTCCGCTGATCCCCAGGTACGCTGTGCTTGATCCGAGGATCACCTTAAGTCTTCCCCCCGCGCTCACCGCGACCACGGGAATGGACGCTCTGACCCACGCAGTGGAGGCCTACATCGGCAACTCCACCACCTACGGCACAAGGAAAAATGCCCGGATGGCAGTAAAGCTGATTTTTGAAAACCTGTACACGGTTTACGAAAACGGCGCCAATATCCGCGCAAGACGCAACATGCTCCACGCCTCCTACTATGCGGGCTGCGCGTTCACAAAATCCTATGTAGGATACGTCCACGCAGTAGCCCATTCCCTTGGCGGCGCCTACAATGTGCCTCACGGCCTTGCCAATGCCGTCCTGCTTCCCCTTGTCCTGGAAGCCTACGGTCCCAGGATCCACAAAAAGCTTCACCGCCTGGCTGTGGAAGTCGGCCTTGCCGACCGGCAGGATTCCCCCGCGGTGGGCGCCCGGCGTTTCATCGAAGCCATCGAGGATATGAAGCAGCGTTTTTCCATCGGGACTTCCATTCCCCAGCTTCAAAAAGCCGATATCCCGCATCTTGCCCGCCTGGCGGACAAAGAAGCCAACCCGTTATACCCGGTTCCCGTTCTCAAGGACGCCAAAGAGCTGGAAGAATTTTACCGTCTTATCTTGCCAAAGGAGGAATAGACTATGACCGAACTTGATATTGCAAATCTGGTTTCCCTGCAGCGCCGTTTCTTTCTCACAGGCGCAACTCTGCCTGTGAGCAAACGTCTGGAACTTTTAAAAAATCTCCGGGACTGCATCCGGAGGAATGAAGCCGCCATTGCCCAGGCACTTTCTGCGGATTTGGGCAAAAGCAGCTTTGAGAGCTATATGTGCGAGACGGGCCTTGTGTTAAGCGAACTTTCCTATATGATAAAGCATCTGCCCGCTTTTGCAAAAGAAAAAACCGTGCCCACCCCTTTGGCACAGTTTCATTCCAGAAGCTTCAAAAAGCCCTCTCCCTACGGCGTCGTGCTGATCATGAGTCCCTGGAATTATCCCTTTATGCTCACCATGGAGCCTCTTGTGGACGCTCTGGCTGCCGGAAATACGGCAATCCTCAAGCCAAGCGCCTACTCTCCCGCCACCAGCGCGCTCATCGAAAAAATCATAAAAGAATGCTTTCCGCCCTGCCATGTGGCCGTTGTCACCGGCGGCCGCACGGAAAATACCCATCTTCTCTCCCAGCATTTTGACTACATTTTCTTTACCGGCGGGCAGACGGTGGGCAAAGAGGTCATGCGCCGCGCCGCGGAGCACCTCACCCCCGTAACTCTGGAGCTTGGCGGAAAAAGTCCCTGTATTGTAGACAAGACCGCAGATTTAAGGCTCGCCGCAAAACGTATCGTTTTCGGAAAGTTCTTAAACTGCGGTCAGACCTGCGTTGCACCGGATTATATTTACTGTGACGAAGAAATAAAAAAACCGCTTCTGAAACAGATCCAGAAGCAGCTTGTAAAGCAGTTCGGCAAAAATCCGCTGTCCAGCAAAAACTACGGAAAAATCATCAACGAAAAGCATTTTCACAGGATTTTGTCCCTGATCGAGCCGTCAAAGGTCATCTGCGGCGGAGTCTGGAACAAAAGCACCCTGCGCATTGCGCCTACGGTCATGGAAAATATCAGCTTCGAGGACCGCATCATGGAGCAGGAGATCTTCGGTCCGATACTGCCGGTACTCACCTACAAAACCCTTGACGAGGCCATCGCTTCCATCAACGCCCGGCCGCACCCTCTTGCGCTTTATCTCTTCACCTCAGACCGGCAGGCCGCCAGAAAAGTGACCGCCCGGTGCGGCTTCGGCGGCGCCTGCATCAATGACACGATCATCCATCTTGCCACCAGCGAAATGGGCTTCGGCGGTTTTGGCGAAAGCGGCATGGGCGCTTATCACGGCAAAACCGGATTTGATACCTTTTCCCATTACAAGAGCATTGTGGACAAAAAAACCTGGCTGGACCTGCCCATGCGGTATCAGCCTTATCGGGGAATCCACAATCGGCTGATCCACAAATTTCTGAAATAAGCCCTTTAGCCAATTCCTATTGTTCTGCATATTTGGCGGCCAGAGCCAGGGCCTCCTTGTAGGAAATGCCCTGCTCTCTGCAGAGCCTTGCCAGGCTTTCGTATTCCGGATACCGGTAGGTTTCTCCGCCATGTCTGCACACCTTCATCTGAATTTCACCAAATGGAGTGCTTACCGTTTTTTGCTCCCGGGCAAGGATGGTGCGCTCCATTTTTGTGCGGCGAATGCCGATGGTCGTGGTTTCCCGGAAGATGACGGCCTCCAGCTTCTGGATGTCCGTCTCCCGGCAGATGACGCTCAACAGCCAGGCCGGACGGTTTTTCTTCATATAAACAGGCGTGTAAAACACATCTCTTGCACCTGCCTCAAAAAGCTGCTCCATGACATAGCCCAGGGTCTCCCCGGTGCTGTCGTCAATGTTGGTTTCCAGCCTGTAGATCACATCCTTTTCTTTGGGATCTTCTTCGATCACCATCGCGCGCAGGATTCCCGGAAGCCCGTACTCCCGCTTTCCTGTTCCAAGCCCCACCGCCTTTATCAAAAACTGCTCCGGAAGGCTTTCCTTTGTGCGCACTGCCGCCGCGATGGCCGCGCCTGTGGGGGTCACAAGCTCTCCATTTACCCTGGCAGGTTTCAGCATCAGCCTGTGTGCTGCTGCGATATTGGCGACCGCCGGAACCGGAATGGGCAGAATTCCATGCTGACAGCGCACGGTTCCCTGTCCCTCGCTCAGGCTTTCGATCACCACTTCCGTGATCCCCAGGTTGTCGAAACAGAACGCCGCCGCCACAATGTCCACAATGGAATCCACCGCGCCCACCTCGTGAAAATGCACCTCATCTGCCGGCACACCGTGCGCCCTGGCTTCCGCCTCCGCCAGAATCTCAAAAATGCGAAGCGCAAGCGCCCGCGCCCCTTCTGTCAGCTGTCCGGCGTTTATGATATCCCTGATTTCCCTCATGCCCCGGTGCATGTGGGAAGCATGCCCGTGGCTGTGCACCTCTGTCCCCTCGCGGAAATGTCCCTGCCCATGGCTGTGCCCGTGCAGATAGGTCATGTCGTGGTCATGGTTCTCCTCTGAGAGCTGCACATCAAAATCGCAGACATCAAGGCCCGCCTTTTTCACCCGGGAGATATGAACCTCATATCCTGTCAGCGGCAGACTTTGAAGCGCCGCCAAAAGCGCCGCCTTGTCCGCTCCCAGATCCAGAAGCGCCGCCACCGTCATATCTCCGCTGATTCCGGAGGCACACTCCAGATACAATGTTTTTCCCATCATTTCTCCTCTATTCTTTCCCGGCTGCCAGTCGGTTTATCTGCGTTGCCAGATATCCGGCGCCATAGCCGTTGTCGATATTTACCACCGCGATTCCATTGGCGCAGGAATTAATCATCGTCAGGAGGGCAGACAGACCGTTCATGCTTGCCCCGTATCCCACCGAGGTGGGAACCGCTATGACCGGACGGCTCACAAGCCCTCCGAGCACACTGGCAAGCGCCCCCTCCATTCCTGCCACTGCGACAACACAGCTGGCCTCACGGATTTCTTCCAGGGAGGAAAACAGACGATGCATGCCGCTGACGCCCACATCATAAAAACGCTGCACTCTTGTGCCGAAATATTCCGCCGTCTGGGCAGCCTCCTCCGCAACCGGGATATCTGCCGTCCCCGCAGTGCATACAGCAACCTTGCCAATATGCTCTTTTCCCGTTTTTTCCAGCTTCAGGATCCGGGAGACCGCGTCATACTGCACCTCCGGGAAGCGCTGCTTTATCAGCTCATACTGATGCGCTGTGGCTCTGGTCCCCAGCACCTCGCCCTCCGCCTCATAAATTTTTTCAAATATGGGAAGAAGATGCCCGTCCGCCTTGCTTTGGCAGTATACCACCTCCGCAAACCCTGTCCGCGCCTTTCGCCCGGTGTCAAGCTTTGCGTAGCCAAGCTCCTCAAAGGTTCCGCCCTCCCGCAAAAGCCGCTGGGCTTCCTCCACGGAGACCGCTCCGTTTTTTACTTCTGTCAGAAGCTGTTCCAGTGTCATTTCATTCCTCCTGTTTTTACATCTGATCCTTGCTTATTCCTGTATGTTTCTGTATTCAGAATACGGCCTGCACCAAAATCATGTAGCAAATGGTTCCCCCCGCAATGGATAAAAGCATCTGCCTCTTCCAGAGATGAAGCGCCGCCACAGCCCCGATGGAAATCATCTCCGGCAAGCCGTGGCTTCCGGCAAACACGCTGACGTTTTTCAGGCAGTAAACGACAAGAAGTCCAAATACCGCGCTGGGAAGCACTTTGCCCAGATACTGAACGTATTTCGGCGTGGGCTTCCCCGCCGGAAATGCCAGAAAGGGCAAAAATCTGGTCAGCATGGTTCCCAGGACGACCATGGCAATGGTAATGATCTGTTCTGTCTGCGTCATGTCACATCACCTCCCCGGAAAGTCCCGGCCGCAAAAAGGTGAGGACTGCCAAAATGGCAAGCATGGCCGGGATGATAAAATCCTCCGCTCCAAAGGCCAGCAAGCACAAAAGGGAAAGCCCGGTTCCCACCACGGCGCTGGTGTGATTTTTTTCCTTGAGCCACTGTTCCAGAAAGATCACCACAAACATGGCGGTCATGACAAAATCGAGCCCTTCTGTGTTGAATTGAAGAAAAGAACCGAAGATTCCGCCCAGCGTTGCCCCGAAGAACCAGTAAAAATGGTTGAGCAGGGTGACAAAGAACATAAACCAGCCCTGATCCACCTCCTCCGGAATCTGTGCGGTATAGTTGATAGAAAAGCTCTCGTCGCACATGCCGAAAATCAGGTAAAACTTTTTCCACCCGGTTCCCCGGTACTTGTCCAGCATGGAAATCCCGTAAAACAGATGCCGCGCATTGATCATCAGAGTCATCGCCAGCGCCTGCAGCGGATTAAACGCTCCCAGCAGAAGGTTCACGGCCACAAACTCCACCGAACCTGCGAAAATCGTAAGACTCATGAGCATGGGATACCAGAATGCAAACCCCGATAGGTTCATGTAAATGCCGTAGGTCATGCCCAGAAAACAAAATCCTGCAAAAATGGGGATCGTATGAGGAAACGCCGCCCGAAAAGCCCGTTTTATCTGCTGCGCCTTTGCTTGCCTTTCAGTCTGCGCTCTCATATCCGGAAATCTCATACGCGTCATATTCTCCCGCAAAACAGTACCCCAGCTTTTCTGCAAGGTGCACAGAAATGCGGGTGCGGGCGTCCCAGCTGGGATACAGGCCGCGTTTTTCACATTCCAGGATCAGTTTGGCCGCGCAGACATAGGCCAGACCCTTCCTCTGCTGATCCGCTCTTGTATCTATCTCGATTTCAATCCCGCCGGGATAATGGGAATAGGTGGAAGCTCCGGAAACCGGCTCCCCGTTTTTGAGAACCACCGCGCCCAAGGCATTGGCTTTGAATTCCTCATAGGTGCTGTACTGAGCCGTCCAGTCACAGCACCACTCGATCTCCCGCGTCCGGAAATAAAGCTCCCGGTCTATCATTTTCAGCGTATATTCTGAGGGCAGCGCATCCACTGCCGCCTGGAGCTTCTCCAGGTCAAAAACTCCCGGCTCCTTTTTGAGTGCATAGCGGATAACTCTTTTTGCCTTTTGCCCCCATACCTTCTCTATCATTTTCCCCCATGCTTTGTTCTGGGGCACCATAATGATAAAATCCTTATCATGCCAGTCCGGTTTAAAGGCGGCAAGCGCTTCCTTTGGTTCCCCTGCCAGATAACAAAAATCCCCCAGGATCGCCATCGCGCAGCGGGGATGCTCCAAATCATCCGCATACAGATCTCCCATGGTACCGGCAAGGCAGGACCAGATGACGGTCTCCTGCCAGTCGGCAAACAGCTGCTCCACGGAAGCCGTATTTTTTACCTTTTCCATCATATTCTTTCTTCCATTCCTCTGTAATCATATTGCTTCTAAACACACTGTAAATATTTTATCATTCCATTCTTTGTTTTTCAATGAAAGTTCCGCCCTATTTATTTCTATTTTTAATTATTATTTTTATAATTTTTCAGATTTTTTATTGACAAATATGTTTTTATCTGTTATATTAAATACATCAAATAAAACAAGTAAACAAAATAAACACAAGGAGGACGGACCACCGAAAACGTAACGTAACACCCCAAACAAAATCCAGGAAAGAGGTACAGTCCAATGGATATGACAAATTCATAAAGAGCCAATCGATACAGTACATATCGGTTGGCTCTTTATGATGGAAAAACAAAGACTCCTGCGCGGAGCGTTTTTTGTGTCAGGGAAACATCCGGTCATCATTTCCCATGACACCAAAACACTCGTATCGCAATTACAGTTTCTTCACAAACAACGCGCGAATCGCATTCAAAACGGCAATGACCATCACTCCCACATCGGCAAAAATAGCCAGCCACATATTGGCGATCCCAAGCGCACCCAGAATCAGGCATATCACCTTGATCCCTATGGCAAATACAATATTCTGGTATACAATTCCCAGGCACTTCCGGGAAATCCGGATCGCTTTTGCAATTTTCACAGGGTCGTCATCCATGAGCACCACATCTGCCGCCTCAATAGCCGCGTCCGAACCCATGGCTCCCATGGCGATTCCGATATCTGCTCTGGAAAGCACCGGCGCATCGTTGATCCCGTCTCCGACAAAAGCCAGCTTGCCGCCAGTTTCCTTCTCCAGAAGCGCTTCTACCTTGCTCACCTTATCCCCCGGCAAAAGCTCGCTGTACACTTCATCCACACCAAGCGTCTCTGCCACCTGCTCTGCAACGCGTTTCGCATCTCCGGTCAGCATCACCGTCCTGCGGATGCCCGCCTTTTTCAGCGCCTCCATGGCCTTTGCAGCCGTGGGTTTCAATACATCGGAAATTACGATATGTCCTTCGTATTCCCCATCTACGGCAATGTGTATGATGGTTCCCACCAGATGGCAGTCTTTATAGGAAGCACCAATCTGTTTCATCAGCTTATCGTTTCCCACGGCAACCTTTTTTCCGTCCACCAGGGCGCAGATGCCGTTTCCGCTGATTTCCTGAATGTCACGCACTCTCGTTCTGTCAGGCTCTTTTCCATAAGCTGCGAGAAGACTCTTGCTGATCGGGTGTGAGGATGCGCTCTCCACAAGAGCCGCATACTCCAGAAGCTGCTCTTCCTCCATGGTATTGTGATGAATGGCATTCACCTCAAAGACACCCTGCGTCAGTGTCCCGGTCTTATCAAACACCACGCAGTCTGTTTTGGACAGGGCTTCCAGATAGTTGGAGCCCTTTACCAGAACCCCTTCCTTGCTGGCGCCGCCGATTCCGGCAAAAAAGCTCAGCGGAATACTGATCACAAGCGCACAGGGGCAGCTGATCACCAAAAATGTCAGGGCACGGTAAATCCAGTCGCCCCATTCCGGCGTCATTCCCAGTGCGAACATGCGCACCAGCGGCGGAAGCACAGCCAGCGCAAGGGCGCCGTAGCAGACCGCAGGTGTATACACCCTGGCAAACCGTGAGATAAAATCCTCGGAGCGGGATTTTCTGGAGCTTGCGTTCTCCACCAGATCCAGGATCTTGGAAACCGTAGATTCCCCGAATTCCTTGGTCGTTCTGATCTTCAGCACACCTGTCATATTGATGCAGCCGCTGATGATCTCGTCTCCCGCCTTCGCGTCCACGGGAAGACTCTCCCCGGTGAGTGCGCTTGTATTAAGGCTCGAGGTTCCTTCCAGGATCACGCCGTCGATAGGCACCTTTTCTCCCGGCTGTACAATAATGACGCTGCCGATCTCCACCTCATCCGGATCGG
>QFCE01001079.1_pt1 | contig 17785 bp, 16 predicted proteins | sample 5346091 | NCBI WGS metagenome assembly QFCE01 (sample SAMN09062252, study PRJNA434731) | Human gut metagenome, whole genome shotgun sequencing project. | isolation source: stool timepoint A chromium assembly | host: Homo sapiens | collected 2015 | reverse complement strand
GGTTGGAGCGGGTGATGGGAATCGAACCCACACGACCAGCTTGGAAGGCTGGGGTTCTACCATTGAACTACACCCGCATTTCAACGGCGAGTTATATATTACCATAAAACTCGCCGTTCGTCAAGCAGATTCTTTTGATTCGTTTAAAAAATTTTATAGCGCATTAATTTTCAACTGATCGCCTTCGGCAAAGAGATCAATTCCTAGAATCTGAGTGTCCTCCGCATCAATAAAAGCGGTTGTAATCCGATCCTCTACCTCTCTACGCACTAAATTTCTCAAATCTCTAGCTCCGCTTTTTCCACCGATAGCATGATGGGCCAGCCACTGGCAAGCGCTGTCCTGGAAGGTAAACTGCACGCCCTTTTCTTTTAGGCTATCCACATATTCTGAAAGCATTAAGCGCGCAATGCTGACAAAATCATTTTCCTCTAAGGGGCGGAAAACGATAACTTCATCAATTCGGCTCAAAAATTCCGGCCGTAAAAACTCAGAAAGAGCCTTTAACGCCTTTTCCTTGCTGATTTCAGATTCGGTCTTCGCAAAGCCCAGAGCAGCGTCTTTGCGGTCGCTGCCGGCATTTGAGGTCATAATGATCACAGTGTTTTCAAAATTGACAGTTCTTCCGTGAGCATCTGTGATTTTTCCCTCATCCAAGATTTGCAGCAAAATATTCATTACGTCGGGATGTGCTTTCTCAATCTCGTCGAACAGGAGCACAGAATATGGACGGCGGCGCACCTTCTCTGTCACTTGTCCGCTTTCGTCATAGCCAACGTAACCCGGAGGAGAACCGATGATGCGGCTGACAGAATGCTTTTCCATAAATTCCGACATATCCAAACGAATCAAGGTCTCCGGCGTGTCAAACAGCTCCTGCGATAATACTTTCACCAATTCTGTTTTTCCTACACCGGTAGGACCGACAAAAATAAACGAGGCCGGCCGTCTTCTGGGGCTGATCTGTACACGGCTGCGGCGGATCGCTGCGGAAACCGCTTTCACCGCCTCGTCTTGCCCAATAATTCTGCTTTTCAGCTTATCCTCAATCGAAGCAAGCTTTTTCAACTCGTTTTCCTTAACTCTAGAAGCGGGGATTCCAGTCCAAAGCTCGATCACCTTAGCGATATCCTCTTCCGTCACCTGCGCGCCTAAAGCCTCCGGCGCAAGCTCCTGCACCTTATTTTCCAGGCGGGCAAGCTCACAGCGCACCTCGGCTAATTTTTCATAATCAATGTCTTTTTCACTGGCTAAAGCGTCTTCCTGCTTTTTCAGTTCGCCGCATTGAGCGCTTACCGCGTCATATTCGTCCATTGCCGTGTTCCGCAAAGCCGCGCAGGCACAGGACTCGTCAAGCAGATCGATGGCTTTATCCGGCAGGAAACGGTCTGTAATATACCGTTCAGACAGGACTACTGCTTTTTTCACCAGTTCATTGGAAATTTTCACCCGGTGATAATTCTCATAATAGGGTTTAATCCCGATCAATACGTCTACGGTATCCTGAATGGAAGGCTCCGACACGGTCACCGGCTGAAACCGGCGCTCTAAGGCACTGTCCTTTTCAATATACTTTCTGTATTCCGTAAAGGTAGTGGCGCCTATCACCTGGATTTCCCCACGGGAAAGCGCCGGCTTTAAAATATTAGCCGCGTTCATAGAGCCTTCCGCGTCACCGGTGCCTACCAGATTATGAACCTCATCGATGAAGAGAATTATATTGCCGTCGGCTTTCACTTCATCTACCAAGCCTTTAATTCTGCTTTCAAATTGTCCCCGGAACTGGGTTCCGGCTACCAGGGCCGTTAAATCCAGCAAATGGATTTCCTTAGTCCTTAGCCTTGCCGGCACGTTGCCCGAGGCGATCCGCAAAGCGAGTCCCTCGGCAATCGCGGTTTTACCTACGCCGGGTTCTCCAATCAGACAAGGGTTGTTTTTTGTCCGCCGTGAAAGAATCTGCACCACCCTGCCGATTTCCTTATCACGGCCGATAATAGCGTCAAGCTTTCCATCTTTTGCTTTTTGCGTTAGGTTATAGCAGTAGGTATCCAAATGCTTCCGTTTTGGACGCTTTTCCACCTTCTGCTTTTTTTCCGCAGACTTTTGAGCATTGGCGTTCTGGGCGGCATTGCCTCCCGCTTGGAAAGAGTCCCCAAAAATATTTTGTAAAAATGGAAATGTCGCCGCTCCTCCCGGCGTAAACAAGGCATCGTTGTCCTCTTCTTCCCTGTCGGCTGCGCCTCCAAAAGCCTCTCCCAGCTCCTCAGGGTTCATGAGGCCTCCGAACTGCTCCTGCATCGCTTCCAGCTGTTCGTCATCAATGCCCATTTTATCCATTAAATCCGTTACCGGCTTAATACCCAGCTCTTTCGCACAGGTAAGGCATAATCCCTGAGTATTCGAACTATTGGTATTGGTGGCGATAAACACCACCGCAGGTCTTTTTTTACATCTTGAACAAAGCATAGTGTTTCTCCTTTTTAGCGGCTTCGCCGCTGTTTACAGTATACACCTCAAGCCTTAATGATTTGTTAAGGAATGTTAAATTTCTAAACCCTACGCAGGAAAAAACAAAGAGGACGGATTCCAATCATAAATCCAGCGGAATAAAAACGTCTGATCAATGGTTTCTCTTGAAAAAGCAGCCGGCATGGGGTCCATAGACGACACTGCCCAATGCAGCACTGTAACAGCCACCAGCAAAAACAGAATGCATTGCAAAACGCCTACGAAGAAGCCTATAAAGCTGTCGATTTGCCGCAATACCGGCAGCCGCAGTACCGGGCGAATGACCAAACGGTAAATCAAAATAAAAATCACAAAGAACACAATCATCAGGATCAGGAAAAATACGATCACTAGGAAGTCCACCATAATTTTAGAGATCCCAGCCATAATAGTTTCCGTTGCCTGAGCCGCCGCCCACTGGGTTCCTTGCTGAAAGGAAGCGGCGTCAAAACCGCCTTTGACCAAAATAGAGGAAAGGGGCCCCGGCAAAGACTCCAAAATCCTTTCCGCCGCTACGGTAAGGTCTTCTCCTGCCGCTCCTTGAAGGACTGCGCTCACCTGCTGGTGTAAGGAGTTCTCTAAAAACGCGGAATAAAAGCCCTGAGAAATCACAGTTGAGAGAGAACTGGCTCCCCAAACCGCCGCCACGGCGCAAACTAAGCCGATTAAGGAGCGGACGCCTCCCCGCCGGATTCCTCCGTAAATAAAAAAGATTAAAATGACCAGTACAATGGCGTCAAGAACATAATTCAAATAAAATTCCCCCTTGCGTTAAGAAAAAAACACCTGCCGGATTTCGCTGACCCCCAGCACATAGGCTTGGCTGTTGGAATACAGCAGAATTTTCTTAGCGTCGTTGCCGGCATCATAAGCGCCGGTTTCTTCTCCCAGATCTGAATAGGTGTAAATCCTTCCGGAAGAAAGAATCCCGGCAACTCCGTTATTATATCCGATGGAGGTGACCTTTCTTGCCACGGGATACTCCATCGCTGTTTTCCCTTGATTATCGATTCTCACCACAGTACAGTTCCTGCCGTCCTCAGACTGTGCCAAAGCGAGCACCATCCCGTAATACGGATCCAGCTGAAAAGTGGAAAGGGTTTTCCCTTGATAGTCGTAATCGATTTTTTCCTGGGCAGCAGGAATCATGATACTGGCGCCCCGATTACCGATCGCGGCGACATTACCGCTTTCCAGGCACCGGATCGACAGTAAAAGGTTATCGGAAAACTCAAATTTGGCCTTAGGCTCTTCCTGATTAAAGTCAAAAATATAAACCACCGATTTAACCGTCCCATCCTGGGCGGCAATTCCCGTCACAGCGCCCCAGGTACCATCGGCGCTCAGAGATATATCTACCGGATACCACTCGGAAAAATAATACTTATACTTTTCCGTATCATCGCTTAAATAAACGGTAAGCTCTCCCAGATAGTTTTTCGACTGGGTCAGAGCGGCGTAAACGCCCGACGAGGAAACGGACGCTGAAATGATTTTTTGCTCCAGATTTCTGCTCGTCAAGGTTTCCGAGGCGCTTTCAATCCGGATTCCCGTGCCCTCCTGATGATAAACAACCGCCAGGCTGCCGTCTGTTCGCAGTACCGGAGAGCTAAAGCTATGCTGACGCTGGGCCAATTCTTTAGCGCTGTCATTGTATAGGGTAAAAGAGGTATCGCTGACCACCACTGCGTCTTGATAATCCAAAAGCTGAAAATTCCCCTCCTGGACTTCGCTGCCGGAAATCGGCGTGGGATACCCGCTGCCTACTCCCATCCCCAGCAAGGTGTTCTGAAACCAATTGCCCACCCGCTGGGGCGAAAGAGACTCCCGATTAGCCCACAAAATCACCGCCAGACTGCATAAAACCAAAATCAGCAGTAAGCGGATCACTTTTTTCGGCGGCCTTTTCAGTTTGATTTCTTCCTGGTCATACTGCTCTAAAGGCACATCCTCATAGCTGAGGGCCTTTCGCTCCTTTAACGCCCGCTCCCGGGCCTTTTTCTGCTTTTCATACCGTACGGGTCGTTTGGGCATTTATAGGTCCTCCTCATAAAACACACGGTTTAAATACAATCCGCAGGCCCGGGCTGTGGGCCCCGCCTTGCTTCTGTCCTTCGCCTCAAGAATGGCAGGAATCCCATCCTCCGGAATTTTCCCTTGGGCGATTCTCAAAAGAGTGCCGACCATAATGCGCACCATGTTATATAAAAAGCCGTCAGCCTCCACACGAAACGTCACCAATGGCCCTTCCCGGCTCACGGAGCAGCATTTCACCGTCCGCTCCATATTGTCCCTCTCCCGATGATCTAAGGTGCAAAAGGAGGTGAAGTCATGCTTTCCCACAAACGCCTGTGCCGCCTGGTTCAGCATATCCGTATCCAAAGGATACCAATAGTGAAAAGCGCGGCCGTCTAAAAAGGGGTTCCTCACCGGATCGTTCCAGATTAAATACTGATATTCCTTACCCTTGCAGGAATATCTGGCGTGAAAATCCAGGGAAACCGAGCGGCATCCTTTTACCGCCATATCCATCGGCAAAAAACGATTTAAAGCGGCCACCAGCCGCTCACAAGGGATTCGATGCCCAGTTTTCAGGCTGATGCAGTATTGGTTCGCGTGAACGCCGGAATCTGTACGGCTGCATCCCTTTACATCAAAATCGTCTCCGATCACCTGGCGCAGAGCGCCTTGAAAGACCTCCTGCACGGAAAGAGCGTTCTCTTGAATCTGCCAGCCGTGATATGCACGGCCGTCGTACGCAATAGTCAGTAGTAAATTTCTTTTTTCCAAAAGAGTCTTCCCTCCCAGCCGCTTTTCAGGTCTTTGTCAAAATCACCGGACCGCAGCCGGTAAAAAAACATTGCACAGCACTACTCCAGCTAAAATCACGCACATCCCGACGATTGCGTATCCATCCAGCCGGGTCATGTGCATGCTTTTCATTCTGGTCCTTCCGGAGCCCCCCTGATAGCATCGGCATTCCATTGCCATCGCCAGCTCATAGGCGCGGCGGAAGGAGGACACAAACAAAGGGATCAAAATCGGCACCAGCGCTTTGATACGCTGGAACAGCCCGCCGCTTTCCAAGTCTGCCCCGCGGGCCTTTTGAGCGCTCATAATCTTATCGGTTTCCTCCAGGAGGGTGGGGACAAACCGCAGAGCGATCGTCATCATCATAGCAATTTCATGGACGCTGATATGAAGCACCTTCATCGGCTTCATCAAACGCTCCAAAGCGTCAGTCAGGTCGGTCGGCGACGTGGTAAACGTCAGCACCGAGCTGATAAATATCAAGGAAATGATCCGCAAAGCGATAAAGACCGCGTTGGTAATGCCCGCTTCGGTAATGGTCATAAAGCCAAACTGCCAAAGAGGCTCCCCCCGTCCATAAAACAGGTTCAGCCCGGCGGTAAGGATCACCACAAAAATAATCATTCTTAAGCTTTTAAAATAAAGCTTAACCGGCACATTGGAAAAAACCATAACCCCGAGAACGGAAACCACCACAATCCCCAGCGCGGGGTAATTCTGGCCAACGAATACTAAGACAATAAAAGCAATGATTAAAACAATTTTCACTCTGGCATCCATGCGGTGGAGAAAGGATTTCCCCGGCACATACTGTCCTAATGTAATATTACTGACCACGGGACTCCTCCTCCCTGCCTAATATACGGAGAATCTCCTGGACGCCCTGCTCCACCGTCAGCACGCCGGAGGAAACCGGATAGCCCTTTTCCCTCAGCATAGTCATAATTTTAGTGATTTGAGGCACCCGCAGTCCCATTTGAGACAGCCGGGCGCTTTGAGCAAACACCTTGTCCGTTTTTTCAAACATAGCCACCTTTCCATCATCGATCACCAGTACCCGGTCCGCGATTCTGGCGATGTCCTCCATGCTATGGGAAACCAGCAAAACAGTATTGTTCCTTTGCCGGTGATAATCCACAATCTGAGAAAGAAGCACATCTCGTCCCATTGGATCAAGTCCGGCGGTAGGCTCGTCTAAAATCAATACCTCCGGGTCCATCGCAATGACCCCAGCGATCGCGGCACGCCGTTTCTCACCGCCTGATATCTCAAACGGAGACGCTCCAAGCAAATTATCCTTCAGCCCGGCGAAAGCCGCCGCCATTTTCACCCGCCGCTTGATTTCTTCCTCGGAAAGCCCCATATTTTTTGGGCCGAACGCGATATCCTTTTCCACCGTTTCCTCAAAAAGCTGGTGCTCCGGGTATTGGAACACCATCCCCACCTGGAACCGGATGGCCCTGATTTTCTTTGGCTCCGCCCAGATATCCTTTCCCTTTAAAAGCACCTTTCCTGAGGTTGGCTTCAGAAGGCCGTTGAGCTGCTGCACAAAGGTAGACTTGCCGGAACCGGTATGGCCGATCACGCCAACCAGCTCCCCTTCCTCAATCTGAAGACTGATATGGTCGACGGCGGTTTTCTCAAAGGGAGTTCCCGCGCCGTAAACATACGTTAAATCCTGCGTTTCTAAGATGGGCATCTTTCTGCCTCCAAAAGCTTCTCTAAAATCCCGACACATTCTTCCGCATCCAATATTCCCAAAGGCACCTGACAGCCGCAGGCCCGCAGCCGGTAGCAAAGCTCCGTCGCCTGCGGCACATCCAAATGATGCTGCTTTAAAAGCTCTACGTTGGAAAATACTTCTTTCGGCGTTCCTTCCGTAAGAATCCTGCCGCTGTCCATGACAACCACACGGTCTGCGGTTACCGCCTCATCCATGTAGTGGGTAATCAGAACAATGGTGATCCCCAGTTCCCGGTTCAGCTTATGGATCGTATCCAGCACCTCGGTCCGGCCTCTTGGGTCCAGCATTGCGGTAGGCTCGTCCAATACAATACACTCAGGCTGCATGGCAATGATACCAGCGATAGCGACCCGCTGCTTTTGCCCTCCGGAAAGCTTATAAGGGGCGGCCAGCCGGTAATCATACATTTCCACCGCCTTTAAGGCATCGTCGACCCTTTGGCGTATCTCTTTGGGAGGCACACCCAGATTTTCCGGGCCGAAGGCTACGTCCTCCTCTACAATGGACGCCACCAGCTGATTGTCCGGATTTTGCAGGACTAACCCCACCCGCCGCCGGATCTCATATTTTAAAGCTTCCTCTGTGGTATCCATCCCATCCACAAAAACCTTGCCGCTGGTTGGCAGAAGCATAGCGTTAAAGTGCTTTGCCAATGTAGACTTTCCACATCCATTGTGGCCTAATAAAGCCACAAATTCTCCCCTTTCCACGGCAAGGCTTACCCCAGACAAGGCTTCCTTCAAGCTCAAGGGATCGTCGGTTCCATATCGGAAGGTTACATTTTCAACATGAATAAAGCTCATATCTCCAAATCCTATCTATGAAGCGCCAATTTTAAGGCGATACTGTCCATCAATGTTTCATTACTCTACGTCTTTCCCTGTCCAAATAGCTGTGGAGCCGCAAGGAAGCACCTGGCCGGTGCTGGTCACCGGTAAACCGATTTCATCCGAGGCCACTCTGCCGCCCATAGGCTTCTGCAAAAGCACCCCCAGAAGATATTCCATCACCGAGGGCGACAGGCCCGTGGTATAGCTGTTCAACAGGAAAAACTTAGCGTCGGGAGACAGTATGCTCCGGCACAATTCCACCAAAGAAAACAGCTGCTCCTCCAGCTTCCACACCTCGCCGCCGGGACCTCTTCCATAGGATGGAGGATCCATGATAATACCGTCGTACCGGTTTCCTCTCCGCTGCTCTCTCTGGACAAATTTAATGCAGTCATCCACCAGCCAGCGGATCGGCCTATCTGAAAGGCCGGACGCCGCGGCGTTTTCTCTGGCCCATGCCACCATCCCCTTCGACGCGTCCACATGGCATACACTGGCGCCCGCCTGGGCGCAGGCCAGGGTAGCGCCGCCGGTATAGGCGAACAGGTTTAATACCTTCAAGGGCTTTGAGGCATTTCGAATCAAATTCCCGGTAAAGTCCCAGTTTACCGCCTGCTCCGGAAACACACCGGTATGCTTAAACCCCATGGTTTTCAATTGAAAACGCAAATCACCATAACTGATTTTCCAAACAGGCGGAACCTTTTTGAGAATCTGCCACGCCCCGCCTCCTGTACTGGAACGGCGGTAGCGGGCATGAGCCTGTTTCCACAAGGCCAGTTGCTTTGGCGTATTCCAAATGATCTGCGGATCCGGGCGAATCAAAATAACCTCACCCCAACGCTCCAGCCTTTCTCCGGCGCTGGTATCCAACAGCTCATAATCCTTCCAGTTGGCAGCTCTCAAAACAGTTCCTCCCAGTTGTCGTATTCGCAGCCGTCCGGAAAGGGGGAAAGCCTTTTCCGGACGGCTGCGGGTTTTCATTCGAGTAACCCGCTAAGGTAAGGGCTCACAAACGATTGATCTGATTAAAACAATCCATAAAAATATATTTTCAGGCCATTGCAGCTCGGCCTCCCAGGTTCAGCGATGCCGCTTAGCTATCATCACCACAAAACCCTACAGCTGCCGCAGGCTTTAAGGCTCCGTAAAAGAAAGCCTGTAATCTTTCCAAATAAAAACTGACAGGGTTCGCTGAATATGCTCAAAATTTAAAAACAACCCGGTTCCCTTTTAAGGGAAATCCAATTCCACTATACCAGTTTCTCCCGGATCACATCCGCTACCTCGTTTGCCAGCCGGTTGATGGTTTCTTCCTGCTCGCCCTCTACCATGACCCGGATCAAAGGCTCCGTACCGGAAACCCGCACGACGATCCGTCCGGTCTTGCCCAGCACAGCCTTGGCTTGTTCCGTGGCGGCCTTAACGTCGGCGTCGGTATAAAACCGGAGCTTCCCCTCCGGGCTGACCCGGACGTTGACCATTACCTGGGGATACCGCTCCATCAGGGTAGCCAAGCTGGAAAGCTTGGCTTGTCGCCGCTTCAGGATGCTGATCAGCTGAGCCGCGGTCAGCTGGCCGTCTCCTGTGGTGCCGAAATCCAAAAAGATCACATGCCCCGACTGCTCGCCGCCGAAGCTGTATTCCTCCAGCAGCATTTCTTCCAATACATACCGGTCGCCCACCTTTGTGGCTACAAAATTCATACCGTTTTCTTCACAAAAACGGATAAACCCCATATTGGTCATAATGGTGCCTACCACCGTGTTTTTAGCAAGTTTCCCCCGGGATTTCATATCCAAGGCGCAAATCGCCATAACAAAATCGCCGTCTACCAAGTTTCCCTGATTGTCTACCGCAAGGCAGCGGTCCGCATCGCCGTCAAAGGCTACGCCGGCATCCAGATGGTTCTCCTTAACAAAAGCCATTAAGCTTTCCATATGGGTAGAGCCGCAGTTATCGTTGATATTCACACCATTAGGCTGATCCGACAGCATGTAGACCTGAGCGCCCAATTCGGTGAACAAGCGCTCCGCCGTTCTGGAGGCCGAGCCGTTGGCGCAGTCCAAAGCGATCCTCATGCCATCCAGAGCAAAGGGAACCGTAGCTTTAATGTGGTCAATATAGTCTTTTACCGCGTTTTCCGCTACAGAAACCCTGCCGATATCCCCGCCCTCCGGCGTCAAATAAGGCGCCCTATGGTCCAGAACGATAGACTCGATCTGTTCCTCCAGGGCATCCGGCAGTTTATAGCCGTCGCCGCTGAATATTTTGATGCCGTTAAACTCACAGGGATTATGGCTGGCGGAAATCATGATGCCCGCGTCCGCCTTATATTTCCCCACCAAAAAAGCTACTGCCGGAGTGGGAATCACACCTAAGCTGATCACATCAGCGCCCACAGAGCACAAACCCGCAGTCAGCGCCCCCTCCAGCATATCCGAAGAGATCCGGGTATCCTTACCGATCAGAATCCGAGGATGCCGGTGAGTATTATCCGTCAACACCATGGCCGCCGCCCGGCCGATATTCATTGCCAATTCACAGGTCAATTCCGTATTGGCGACGCCTCTGGCGCCGTCAGTTCCAAAAAGTCTTCCCATAGCTAGAGCTCCCGTCCTTTAAAATATTGTTGTTTGGTCAGAATTCTCCCGCTCCATTCCGGGAGGAGTCATTCCTAAATGAAGATAGGCCGCATGGGTAGCGCACCTTCCTCTAGGGGTTCTGCTCAAAAATCCAATCTGCATCAGATAAGGCTCATAAACGTCCTCTATGGTCACCGCTTCCTCCCCGATAGCCGCCGCCAGGGTTTCCAGCCCAACCGGGCCGCCTTTGTAAAAGCGGATCAGGGTTTCCAGCATCCTTCTATCATTGCCATCCAGACCTAATTCATCAATTTCCAGCTTATCCAAAGCTACTTTAGCCGTTTCATAGGTGATTACGCCGTCGCTCATCACCTGGGCGAAATCACGCACTCTTTTTAGAAGCCTGTTGGCGATTCTGGGTGTTCCTCTGGAACGGGAGGCGATTTCCAGCGCTCCCTCCTGATTCGTTTCAATTCCCAAAATTTTGGCGCTTCTGGACACGATGGTCGCCAGCTCCTCCGGGGTATACATTTCCAACCGGAGGACAACGCCGAACCGATCCCGCAAAGGCGCGGTCAGCTGTCCCGCGCGGGTGGTGGCTCCCACTAAGGTAAACTTGGGCAAGGGCAAATGGTAAGAGGCCGCCATTTGTCCCTTTCCTGTGATGATATCAATGGCGAAATCCTCCATAGCAGGATACAAAATTTCCTCCACGCTTCTGGAAAGCCGGTGAATCTCATCGATAAACAGCACGTCGCCGCTGTTTAAATTTGTCAGCAGCGCCGCCAAATCTCCCGGCTTTTCGATGGCCGGGCCGGAGGTGATGCGGATATTTACATTCAGTTCATTGGCGATGATCCCAGCCAGCGTAGTTTTTCCCAAGCCAGGCGGACCGTATAACAGCACGTGGTCTAAGGATTCATGGCGCAGCTTAGCGGCCTCAATAAATACCGAGAGGTTTTCCTTCGCTTTTTCCTGGCCGATATATTCCGAAAGCGTCCTGGGGCGCAGCGGGTTTTCAATATCCGCATCCTCAGGAATATCCTCCGGGTCTACGATCCGGTTTTCTAAATCAAATTCGAAATCCACTGATTACATCCTCCCAGCCATAGCCTTTAAGGTAAGCCGAATCAGCTCCTCTACTGGCAACGAACTGTCAAACTTAGCTACCACCGGCGCAACGTCGCTTGGGGTATAGCCCAGCACTGTCAAAGCATTCATCGCCTCGGCGGCGTTCCCTGCCGCGTTTACCACTCCAGCCGCAGCGGTCACCTCTTCTCCGCCGCCTAATGCCTTCAGCTTATCCTTCAGCTCCAAAATTACCCTTTGCGCCAGCTTATTGCCTACTCCCTGAGCCATCGTTAAGGTTTTGAAGTCTCCAGCCGCGACAGCGACAGCCACCTGCTCCGGCGAAAGAACAGAAAGAATGGCCAAACCTACCTTAGGACCTACGCCGGAAACCGACGTCAGCAGCTTAAAGCAGTTCAATTCCGCCAGGCTGGAAAAGCCAAACAGGTCCACCGCATCCTCACGGACGTTCATATGGGTATAAAGGACTGCCTCCTTACCGATAGCGGGAAGGCTGCGCTGGGTATTCATAGTGGTATAACATTTATATCCTACGCCGGCACATTCAATCACCGCAAAGGAGGGCTCTATGTGAATTAAACTTCCTCGTAACCGATACAGCATCTAACTTTTATCCTTCCTTCTTTTTCTGAAGCATTTGATACCGGAATCTGGAGCCGGACGCATGAGCGTGGCAGATAGCCACAGCCAATGCGTCGGCGGTATCATCAGGCTTTGGAACTTCCTTTAGTTTCAGCAGACGGGTGGTCATTTCCATCACCTGAGGCTTATGGGCACGGCCATAGCCGGTTACAGCGGTTTTCACCTGAAGAGGCGTATACTCAAAAATCGGCACACCTGATTTTTGAGCCGCCAATAGGATAATTCCTCTCGCCTCCGCCACATGGATGACGGTTTTCTGATTGGTATGAAAATAAAGCTTCTCAATGGCAACCGCATCCGGCCTGCACTGCCGTATCATTTCCATCATATTGTCGTAAATGTACTGAAGCCTCGCGGAAAAATCCATCCCCGCCTCGGTGGTTATCGCGCCAAAGCCGATTGCACGGTATTGGCCGCGCTCAAACCGTAAGGCGCCATAGCCAACGATGGCGTAACCAGGATCAATCCCTAAAATAATCAAGCCATCCCGTCTCCTTCCGCTTTTGCGATAATCAATTAATTATAGCATAAAATACTACGCAGGGCAACTGATCACGCGCGGCTTTTCTTTGCTTTTCATACCGCTTGCCACCGGCCATTCTTAAAATCTGACGCTTCTCTAGAAATTTTTCACAATATGTCGACTGAAAAATTAAATATATCATTTGCCTGTTAAATGATTCCTTCCGCCGGCTTTGTCTGGAGAAGCAATGCTAAAAAAGCTGTCTCTAAATTAGAGACAGCTTTTAACCTTTCCAGCGCACGGTCATTCTATGCTATTAGGCCGCTTGATACATCATTCTTTAATAGCGTAAAGGCCATTCTAATAAACACCTTTGCAATAGGAAAGATGGTTAAAATTCTTTTTGGGGTTCCTGATTCTTCAGAAGACTTCGGATTTCTCTGAGCTTCTGTACCGCATCCTGGACTCCCATCATATAAACAGCGATCAGCTTATCTGGATTTTTCTCATACGCACCGATCTCGATCGGCTGGCTTGGCCGTACTACAACAGCTTTTTTCCGCCGTTCCTGCTCCAGAACATATTCCACCTGGCGGTTATAAAGGCTTCCTCTGCTTTCCAGGGCGGAAATCAGATTGGGATAGCCGCGATACTTAGCATAAACCAGCGGCTTGGGATAGGAGGATTTTTCCTTCTTCCGGTACGTGATATCCCGGGTAAGCACCACCACGTTGTATTCGTGGCCGTCGCAGACAGAACGCTCCAGGGGAATCGGATCGGCAATTGCGCCGTCCAGCAAGCGATATCCTTTAAAATCCACCATATTGCACAGCAGAGGCAGCGAGGACGAGGCCCGAACCGCAGTGAAGGGATCATAAATATCCTTTTTCCCAAAGAATACGGCGCATCCGGTCTCCACATCCGTAGCGCCTACCCGAAAGTTCACCTCGGCCCTGTCAAACGCCTGAAAATCAAAGGGAAGCAGGTCGTGAGAGAGCTCTCCGAATATAAAATCAAACCCAAAAATAGAACCTGTTTTCCGCAAGGACTTTACGCTTAAATATCTTGGATCCGCTAAATAATGGTAGAAAATATCAAAATTACGCTTGGTTTGTCCCGAAATATAACTCAGGGCATTACAGGCCCCGGCCGATACGCCGTATATATTACGAAATTGAATTTCATTTTCTGAAAACACATCCAGCACGCCGGAGGTATACGCTCCTCTGGTTCCGCCGCCTTCCAACACCAAGCCTACAGACATTCCCGGCACCTTAATCCTTTCAAAATTAAGCCCATCTTATGATACAAGATAAGCCTTCTTTACTTCGTCTTTATTTTAACACCGTTTTCATGCGGAAGCAACCGAAAACCCCCTTACAGATTTCTGAATTTTCTCATATTTCTTTTGAAAATACTGGGTATTTATCACCAAATATAAGAGTAAATATTTTGTATTCACACCCGATTGACACGAAACCTAAATCCTGCTACATTTATCTCAGAAACACAATATACAATTTCATAGCCTTATGGGGGAATTTTTATGAAGCCCGCTTCCACGTTTTCCTCTTATCCTGAAAAAAAGCAGACTCTGCTTGTCGCGGTCTTCCTGGTCGTTCTGTATGCGGTTTTTTCCATGTGCGATAACCTAAAAGGCATTTTTATCCCCATTTATAAGGAGGAATTTCTGCTATCCGACACTCAGGCCGGCGCGATCTCTACCTCCGCCATGCTCGCTTTAGCCATTTTTCAATATCTCAGCAGCTTAATCGTTGGCAGGCTTGGGTATAAGAGACTGTTAATCATCAGCTTTATTGTGGTGGGCGGCGCGATTATATTGGTGGTCTTCAGCACCAGCTACCTTACTCTTTTATCCAGCATATTTCTGCTCTATATCGGTATGTCCATGTTTAATTTAAATATCAATCTACTAGGGCCCGCTCTGGCGGTGACCTCCCCAGCTATTCTAATGAGCTGTATTCACGGCTCCTACGGCCTGGCCAATTCAGCCATGCAAAGGGCCGCCGGCACCCTTTTAGAAAATGGAATATCCTGGCGCTGGTTCTTTCTATTTTTATTGATTCCCTTTGGGATTATGCTTATTTGGGCCATTTTTCTTAAAATACCTTACCAGCCTCAAGTGGTAAAAAGCTCAAGCGGTAAAAAAGCTCTTTTTAAAAATCCTATGATCTATTTATACATGCTGGCGGCTGGCTTTTACTCCGCTTCTGAAGCCGGCGTTGGCTGCTGGTTTGTTAATTACATGAGCGAGTCGTTTTATATGGGCGCGGAGGAACGCGCGCTCTACGCCTCCCTCTTTTTCCTTCTCAAAACCATCGGACTGGTATTCGGCGGCTTTGTCATCCGATATTTAGGTTACTTCCGTACGGTTCTTTTCTATGCCGTCGCGGCGGCGGCGCTGACTTCGGCTGGAACTGCTTTAGGAAAGTCCGGCTTGCTTCTCATTGTTTTAGCTGGCCTGGCTTTTTCCTCCATTTATCCAACCATTCTTTCCACTATTCCAAGCTCCTTTGGGAAGGAAACCTCCCAGGCTACCGGTTTAATCATGATGTCCAGCAGCTTGACGGCAATGCTCTCCACCCTTTTGATCGGACTGCTGAATGATTTCATCGGAACTAGGCCGGCCTTCTTTATCGTACCCTTATGTCTGGCTTTTGTCGCCATTACCTCCCGGTTTATTCAAAAAAGCAGTCAAAAAACGCAGAATTCTGATAGGTAAGCAAAGCGGCCGGACGGTATTTCGTCCGGCCGCTCTCGATAGGATCATCGGTCTATAATCTGTCCTTCTGTAGAAATTGTGTAAACCTGCCACGGAATAAACTTTCCGCTCTTCCGTAACGCCGCTTTGGCTGCCTGCTCAATTCCTCCGCAGCAAGGAACCTCCATACGAACAATTGTTAAGCTTTTGATATTGTTGTTCTCTAAAATTGCTGTTAATTTCTCCGTATAGTCCCCCTCATCTAATTTAGGACAGCCGATCAGTGTAATTTTATTTTTGATAAATTTCTGATGAAAATTACCATAGGCATAAGCGGTACAGTCAGCCGCCACCAAAAGGTTCGCATCGTCAAAGTATGGCGCGGAAATGGGTACAAGCTTAATTTGAACCGGCCATTGGGAAAGCTGACTTTCCTGAGCATAAAATTCCTTGGAAAGTACCTTCTGCTCCGGATGGTGAATTTTTTTCGACTGCGTTCCCGGACATCCGCAAGGCAGCGAAGCCCCGGATGGCCCATGCTGCTTTTTTTCAGCTTGAGCGGCCTTCACCGCCTCCTGATTATAGGCTGGCGCTTCCCTATTTTCAAAGGTAATAGCTCCTGTGGGACAAGCCGGCAGGCAATCGCCTAAGCCGTCACAATAATCCTCCCGCAGCAGCTTGGCTTTTCCGTCCACCATGCCGATAGCGCCTTCATGACAGGCTTGGGCGCAAAGGCCGCATCCATTGCATTTTTCCTCATCAATTTGAATTATTCTTCTAATCATGATCGATACTCCTTCTTCTTGACTTTGCAGTTACAGTATAGTAAAATCAAATACAAATTTCAGTTGTAATTACAACAAAAAGAGGATTTTATGAAAATTAATCTATCACAATGCTGTCCGCTGTTTTCGGGAATCTCAGAAAATGAAATGGATAAGCTCCTGTCCTGTCTTGACGCCAGAGAAAGGCGGTATCAAAAAGGAGAGCTTGTGATTTCAGCGGGGACAAAAATCTCCCGTTTCGGCGTTTTGCTATCTGGTACAGTGGAAATCCAGCAGGAAGATTTCCAGGGAAATATTACCATTGTCGCACAGATTACCCCAGGACAGCTTTTTGCAGAGGCCTTTGTGGGTGCCGGCGCTGCTTTACCGGTGGCTGTTCTGTCCACGGAGCCTTCCGTTATTCTATGGCTGGATTATAATAAGCTGTTATCCCCATGCCAATATGCTTGCCCTTTTCACGCTGCAGTCATCAAAAATATGGTGAAAATCCTAGCAAATAAAAATATTTTTTTAAATGCCCGCATCGGTCATTTATCCAAACGCACCCTGAAAGAAAAAGTACTGTCTTATTTGACCGGGCAAGCCAGGCAGCATAACAGCCGCAGCTTTACCATTCCCTTCAACCGTCAAAAAATGGCGGATTATTTAGCGGCTGACCGCAGCGCGTTATCAGCGGTACTGGGCAAACTAAAGAACGAGGGGATTCTTGACTTCCAAAAAAATCGATTTACCATACAACAAAATCTATTGATTAAGAAAAAAGAGGAATAGATTTTTCAGTGACTGCCCTCTTATCCTCTATTTATTTACCTGTTTTCCTACAGGCCGTCCGCCATATTGTTTACTTTACACGCGCAGCTCGTTATTGATTGGCAGAGAAACATTTATTCACGAATGAACTCAAACGAAAATTCTATGGATTTTCTGACCCCTCAAGCTTTTCCGCGCTTTTGTTTCATGGACAAAGAATTTCTAATCTTAATATTTCATTCCTGTCAAAAATAAAATTGCAAAAAAGAAGAACACTGTGAATTTACAGTGTCCTTCTTTTTTTTAATCGTCTGTAAATTTTGAGGATTCCACTGAACTCTGCGACTGGCTTAAGCTTCCGTTTTCAATCTCTGCCTCTACACTGTTTGAACTTTGTGAAGCTAAAGACTCCGTTTCAGAAGAGGACTCTAACGCAGGGTCTGTGGAAACGTTCTCAGAAGGCGCCTGACTTTCAGAAACCTCCGGCGGGACTGGTTTCGGCTTTTCCACAAGCTTAATTTCGATGGCTTCCAGGCGTTTCGCCTCACCCGAGGTTCCCGCCATTTCACCATTTTTCACCCAATCCTGCCATCCGTAGGTCTGCACATGCACTCGATAATAAATATCATAGTGCTCGGCTAATTCCCCCGTCAGGCGTATTTTGATTCCTTCCAGCCGCTTCGCCTGGCCAGAGGTGCCGCTTTCAGCTCCATCCTTCACCCAATTCTGCCAGCCATACGTCTGCACATGGGTTTGATATTCCACACTGCCGCTATACCCTGGATTCTGCAGCAAAATTCGGATAGACTCCAACCGTTTCGCCTCTCCGGAAGTCCCGCTTACAGCACCGTTAGCC
>QFCE01001762.1_pt1 | contig 18133 bp, 15 predicted proteins | sample 5346091 | NCBI WGS metagenome assembly QFCE01 (sample SAMN09062252, study PRJNA434731) | Human gut metagenome, whole genome shotgun sequencing project. | isolation source: stool timepoint A chromium assembly | host: Homo sapiens | collected 2015 | reverse complement strand
AGTCCGCCGATGCCGCCGCCGATGATGACGACATCATACTTGTTGTTACAGTTCAACCCTTATTCCTGCCTTTCTGTTAAAGACCTTTTCCCGTCCTTCATTTTATCACAAAAAAGAAGGATTCCCAATGTTTGTATGATATAATAGGACAAAATTGGAGGAAACAAAATGATTCTTGAAAAACAGCTGAAAGGAACGCGCGCCAAACGGCCGGTCATCATCTTCCTGCATGGCTTTGGAAGAAAACGGACAGGCGAGCTGGAGGCGTTTCCAAAAGGCGTTTGAAAATGATTATGATATTTTAATGCCCGAACTTTTCGATCCCTGAGGATCCCAAGGGATTCCAACGGAATTCTATGGGCGAACCGGGCGCTGCATGTCGTGGAGAAGGAACTGCTTAAACAAAGAAAGGTAATTCTCGGGCGGATTTTCTATGGGCGGCGTCATTGCCAGCTGGATCGCCACGCTGCTGCCGGTGGAAAAGCTGATCTGGTAACCGCGCCGGCTTTCGATCTGATCAATCTGAAAAACACCGGGAACATTCTGGCGTCGTTGATCACGCATTTCACGCACCTGGAATCGCCGCAGGAGATCGCCAACTTCAACGGTCTGCCCGCGAATTTCTTTCAGACGCTGATCGACGTCGTCGTACAGTTCCGGCCTTACGCTTCGCGGATTTCCTGTCCCGGTGCTGTTAATCCACGGATCCCAGGACGGCATCGTCTCCCCGCAAAGCTCAAAGATCGCGTTTTCACGGATGCCCAGCAAGCAGAAGCAAATGTTTATTATTGAAAATGGCCATCATGTCTTATTTGAGGATGAAGGCGTGTGTCCGGAAGTGCTCGCTTTGATCCGGCTGTATCTGGAGGATCAGATCGTCCTCCGCAGCGAGACGCCGATGCCGGAGAAAGCGCGGAAGCTTCATCCTGCTGAGCAGGGAATGAGCCGGGTTTTCTCAAAGTCTGTCCTCGGGCTGCCTGAGAAAATCCGGCTTCTTTTTAGTAATGATTTCAAAATTATTACATTTTTATGACATTCTTCACCGAAATTCCATGATTCTCTTTTATAATAATCCCATGAGGTGAATGTGCATGAAATGGAATCGTTCTGACTGCTTCGTCTTTTACCCTGGGGGATTGCTGGGGCTGCTTTGATTTTTCTTCGCCGTCCTGGGCTTTTTTTCCGAGGAAGCCGCGGGCTGCACCGTCAGCATCAGCGCCGACGGCAGTCATCTCGGCGACCTGTTGACGACCAGCGACCTGGAAATTCAGATCAACGGTCTGCCGCTCTCGCTGGATCTCTCCCAAACTGCCCCGATTGCCGCGCCGCTATCGTTAAGCCGTGAAACGGCGAACATCCTGACCTGGACGACAAGCGACCGGGATCTTCAGCTCAGCTGGAATGGTCAGAAGCTGACATCCCCGGCCGCGATCGAAGTGGATCAGCTCAGTCCGCAGACAACCGCCACGCTGACGATCCGCAAGGGAGACTGCCGGCGCAACGTCACCGTTCAAACGCTGCCGGACAGCTTTCCGGCTGTGCAGTTCACAGGGTCACAGCCTCAGCGAAGGGGATTACTACGGCGATCTGATGAATGACGACGGCGATTCCTACATCTTTAAAATGGATAACGACGGGCAGCTGTTGTACTACTACCGCGGATTTTATAATAAGAGCGGTTCGGTCATGAACTTCCAAAAGCATGAAATTGACGGCGTCACCTATTATTCCTTCTTTGAACCGACGGCGAACATTTCCGATCATCTGTTATATATGGGCGTGCAATATGGTCATATCAATATCCTGGATGATCAATATCAGCGAATCAAACAGGTTGAACTCCTGCCTTCAGATGCGCTGCCTACGGGTGGAATGTGTGAAAATCATGAATTCCTGATGCTGGGTGAGAATCATTACCTGGTCACTGGTTCTGTGGATCAGAATATATGGATGTCCAGCGAGCGGCGGTATGTCCGGATTAAGGCCGCACTGATTCAGGAAATTCAGGATGACGAGGTCATCTTTGAGTGGTGCAGCAGCGATTATCCGGCCTTGTTAAAACAATCTGTGGAAAACAACGATTATACCAACACGAATGATCTCTATTATGCCGCGGATTACGCGCATATCAACAGTCTGTGCGTCGATCCGAGCGACGGCCATGTGATCGCTTCGTTCCGCAATCTGGACGAGGTTTTAAAGATCGACCGGAAGACCGGCGAGATTCTGTGGACTTTAGGCGGTCTGGGCGATGATTTCGGGTTAACTGAGGAACAGCTTTTCTCCCGCCAGCATTATGCCAAGCTGACGGATGCGGGAACACTGCTTCTGTTTGACAACGGCAACGCCAACGAACAGACGCGGATTCTGGAATTCAAGCTGAATGAAAAGAATCGATCCGTGACATCGTTTCAGGAAATGATCGTTGCGGGGAAATATTCGTTTGCGACCGGCTCGGTGATGAAGACCGAAGCGGACACCTATGTGATCGGCTGGGGCACGGGCAGCGTCCATTCCTTAATGAGCGAGATCGATTTTGAGAACCGGGAAGTCATCGCGGAAATGATTCCCGGCGTATGGACAATACAGCTACCGGGTTGTGAAGTTCAAGTAGCGGTTCACAAAAATAAGAAGTGTTTTTTCCGGGACAATCTTTTGACCACTTGCCAACATCAAATTTTGTAAAATCCGATCAACATCTTTAGTCATCTCAAAAAACCGCTTATATATTCAATGAGGAAAACAAGTTTTATCACATTATTATAGTAATTTAAGTGAAGTTTTATCACACTTTTATTATTTATAGTGCTCATTTTCATTATTCTAGATCAATCTCGGTCTTTCAGGCTGTCTGCGGTAAAAGACCATTTCTCACGGCTTTTCTAACTTTGAGAGATTTCATGCCAGAGCTCTGTACTGCTTAAATCCTGCGCTGTTTTATTCTTTAACACCGCTTTTATCTTCTCGACGACAGGAAGGGAAGAAACACCGCAAAAAGAATTTCTCGCTTCCTACTGATGATTTTTCTGAACCTCGCTAAGCATCAGCTTTAATCCTTTTTCTTCATTGAACCCTTAGTTAAATAAAATGGATAGGTAGTCTTTTCGCTCTTTACAGTATCGACTACCTATCCATTTTTTGCTTTTTCCTACCCTATACGATTTTATTGCTCATTTCCAAAAACCCTACAAGATTTTATATTACCTTCAGTTATTAAAAGATATCTTCATCAATTAAACCTTTTAAAACATTTATTCTTTCCTGTGTCATTGGGAATGAAATACTAAACTCTAAAACTAAAACTCTATTCTGTTTTAGAAGAAACACATAATTTCTATAATATTTCTTATTCGGATAGCTCTCATAATCATAGAGTGCGTATGCTTTTTCTACATTCCATTCATCAGCATTAAGGCTAATGAAGTCTTTATCCATTTCTATGTTTTTTAGACTATTAAAAGAAATACAATTCCCCTTACACTCTGATAACCATTCCTGTTCAATCTTTTTTATAGATAGCATTTCTTCTAGTAAAATTTTCTCTGCGCTGTTAACATCATTGGTATCATACAATTTCACGGTAATGAATTGATAACTATCACTCCCTATATCCTTTGTATTAGCTACTCTTAATTCATACAAATTGGTATCTTTTCTATAAATTATACGATTAACATTTTCCGTAATCGAATTTTCATAGCCTAAACTATCCATTGTCAGTATTACAGGGAAAGAGTTATTATTGACAGTGAACTTCTGTATAATCAAGCTAAATACAATGATGAGAAAGAAAATTTCACAAACCCATCCGCGGCCACTAGACATCAATTTGTTAATGCAACTCAAAATTTTACGGATCATTATCACTGCTCCTCAATTATAATAAATTTCCATTGCATTAAGATTTTATACTTTTTCACAAATTAGTTCTCCTTCATTTTATTTTCAACAAAGTGATTCATTTTGAATAATAATAACTTAATCACCTCAATTTATTTTATTCTGATTGAATCAATCTATTATATTATTACTCTTTCCTCCATTAATTTACTTTCTATTGTGACAGTCTTTAATCCTTTTAGACTCAGTTCGGAGTAGATGCTATTGATATTTTTCTTAACTATAGTTTACCAATAACAAACAAAAAATCAACCCAACGATGTTTTCAGCTCGTATAAAATGATTGCGGAAAGGACTTTACAAAAAAAGTAATAAATCCTTAAAATGTAATTTGACCAAAAACACTCAAGAAAGGATTTATTACCATGTCTATCTTAACACAAAACCTTCCCGTGTTGTACTCTCAATTTTTTGATTCTGATCTTCTTTCCCAATTGATTTCCGCTTTCGCTTCCTCGTACTCCGTCTTTGACTATGGTCTCCTGATATCTCAGCTTTCTTCTTTCTTTCACCATCTCATCCCACATCTCTACCCTTTACATCATGGCTGACGAAAAATGGATCTCTCTCCAAAACCATTCCGCGTTTCCATTTAGTCGATCGTGATCTCTAAGCTAACCCTCCCGCCGAAGACTTGTCTTTTATAGGAATGAAAAAAAGCCAGGTAAAGAAGTGGACTCCTTCTCTTCCTGACTTTTTGTCACTTTAATCGATCAAGGCTGGCGAATAAGCTTGCAGCAGCCGCTGCAATTCCTGCTCTGTCACCGGCGTGGCCGATCCATGACGGACATCCTCATTCGGCAGCGTATATTCCGATTCTTCCAGCCAGCGCAGATCACTGTCTTCGCCCAGCGTTGAGAACTGCGCGACATGGAAGGTTCCGTACGGGTAATAGTCCTCGTACAGGTAATATTGATCTTCACCATTGACCGGGAAAACGAACGGGCCTTCCATAAACCGCAGCGGAAACAGGAATTCCTGATCGTAAGCTTCGCCGAACAGCTTGGACAGCGCGTCCGTCGACGCGTAATAAATCGTCTGCGCCGCTTTCCGTTCATCCTTATAGAACAACCAGTATTTTCCCTGTGCCTGCAGCACCGTTCCGTCGATCACGGTATAGCCCGGTTTAAAGAAATTGCCCGGATAGCTGTAATGTTCAAAATCCCGCGTCGTCACATAATACAGCGCGCTTTCGTCCTTCTCTGTCGGATCGGAGAAATAAATGTAATACAGATCCTGGTCCGGGTCATAGCACATTTCCGGAGCCCAGGCGCGGGTTCCACTCATCTTTAAGAACGGATCCCACAGTGAAACCGGCACCAGCTGATGATCGGTAAACGTCACTAAATCTGAACTGCGCCAGAGATAAATATCCGGATTGTCAAATCCCTCCGTTGCCAGCAGCACAAAATTTCCATCTCGATCCCGGCCGATAAACGGATCGCGGATCCGGCCGTTGCCCAGCTCAGAACTCAGCACGGCTTCCCCCCGATTCAGATCAGTCCAATGCAGCCCGTCACGGCTGTAAGCCAGCTTGCCGCGCTCCTCGCCCAGCTCGCCGTTAAAATAGGAAAGCACATATCCTGTAAACGCGTCGAGTACGACAACGTCGCGTTCGATTGTTTCGCTCAACTCTCCCTGCCGGATTGTGACCTGCAGCCGGGCGTTAACCTTTTCCGAAGCCGAGGTTTTAACAATCCGGTTCTCCTGCAGCTCAATCCCGCCGGACAGCACTGTCCATTCAAGCTGTGAGCCATTTTCCGCCGCAGCCGGCAGCACGTCGTTTTCGTTCATCAGCGGCTGGAAGTCGTTATTCACGGCGATCCGATCGCGCTTTAAACGCGTCTTCGGCGAATCCGCCAGCACCGCGAATTTGAAGTCCTTGGTAAAGGTCTGCCCTTTATGTTCCACCTTCGCAGTGATCGTTACTTCCTGATCCCCCTGCGCCGCCGTCGGTTTTGTCAGCTTGCCTTGATCCGTAATGATCTCCGGCTTATCGCTGGACCAGCTGAAATACAGATCACGCACCGGATTCTCGGCGAACCAGAGATTGCCGGTCAGATCGTCCTGATTGCTGAAATGGAACGTATCCAGCACGGCTTTCGGATAGAAACGGTCAAACTCCGCCTGGACCTCCTCGGCGGTCCAGGCCTGGTTGATAATCTGGAAATCCTGGAACGTGCCTTCCGCCTGCGGGTCGTTGTAGATCAGACTTTTGCCAAGGATCAGCTCGTCTGTCCGCAGCTGTTTCACCTGCTTGGCCACATTGCCCGACGCAGTTTCCTCGCCGTTGAGATACAACGTGACCGTGTTGCCCTCCTGGGTCAGCACAATATGGTTATAAATGTCGGTTTCGACCGTCGCTTCTTTCTCAGAGATAACCCGGTACGCTTTGTTTCCCGACTGAATCGAATAATTCAGTCCGCAGCGCTCGCCGGTGGGATTGCCGGAAGTCGCCAGCTGCATCACATGCCGGTCATCGCGGCCCATCGAAAGCAAGGTCGTCCACTCAAAGTTCGCTTCCGGTTTAAACCAGAACGAAATCGTAAAGCTCTTGGAACTGCGCAGAATCTGCGATTGAACCCGGTGTTCGGTCTGCGCATCCAGACGATAGCCCTGCGCGTCGATTCCCGCGGCGCTGAACAGCTCCGGATCCTCCGGCGCATAGATCTCCACCTGATCCTGAATAAACTTGGTATGACAGCCGCTCAACAATCCCGCTAACAGACAAAAGCCGCACAGCCACTGAATCATTTTTTTCATGCCTGCACCTCTTTGTTCTTGTTCATCTTATGCCGGATTAAACGCCAGCCGCGCTGGATCAGTTTGCGGAAGGAGGCGTAGGAGAACCAGTAAACAATCGTAAAGACAACAAACACGATCAATCCCAGAGCCACGCATCCCATCAGGAAATGCAAGGTGGAGGACGTCACAAACGCCTGCTGGGTCTGCCAGCCGGCATACGCCGCGGCGCCGATCAGGATCGCTACGCCCAGCCGGGTAAACACCATCTTGTAATAGCGCAGCGGATTCAGATGGAACACTTTTTTATAGACCAGAACCGGATTGTATAAGAAGTCAACGGTCCAGTTCGTCAGCATCGTCGCTGCCAGCACACCCGCAATCCCTAACGGCTGGATCAACGCAATTGACAGGACGACCTTGGAGATCGCCAGTAAATAAGCATTGTTTTTCGCGTCTTTGAACAAACCGTTGGCGTCACGGCAGATGATGATCGGCTCGCGCATCGTCATATAGAAAATATTAATCGCAAACAGGAAAGCGATCAGAATCGTCACCGAATACTCCGGCCGCATCTTCATCCAGATCAAAACGAACCGTCCGATCACAACGAAGATGCATACGCCGATGATCGAGGCGATATACACGGCGAAGTTAAAGAACTCCGTGAAGACGCTGTAGGAATCCGCGCCGGAATCGTTGAACAGGTTGCCGAAGCTGTTGATCGGCGAGGTGATCGCGGAGTTGATGATCTTGGATACCGACTCGGTCAGATAGCTGTAAGAGCCATAGACGCTGGTCATCGTGTAGCCCATAAAAAAGGTGATCACCAGGTTGTCCGTATTGTTGGTGGCCAGCGTCGAGAGGCGCTGGATAATCGTGTACTTGGCGTTTTTCTGGAACGCGTCGTCATAGGGCAGCTGCTTGTTTTCCTTCAGCCACGGATAGTTTTTCAAAGCGATCCGGCGGGCAATGAAGTTGGCGATGAACACCTGCAAGCCCTCGATTAAGAAGATGTAAATATACGGCAGCTTCAGCAGGATGACGCCGACCATCAGCACCATCCGGAAAATGGCGATCGTCTGGATCCAGATGTTGATTTTGTACTCCTTTTGATCGGCGATGATGACAAAATTCGGTCCCATCAGAAAATAAGACAAACCAAAAGGAACACAAAGGATTAAAAACATCGTCACCGTTTCGCCATAGCCCAGCGGCGATTCGGCGAACATCGGGAACAACAGCGCGGTCAGAGCGCCGACAACCAAGACCGCCATGCCGGTAAACCGGAACACCTTGACGGCGCCGTTATAGATCGACAGCACCCGGTCCCGGTCGTTCTCGGCCAGCGGCTTAAACAACAGCTGGCGGAAGGCCAGCGAATAGCTCAGCTCAAAGACATTCAGAAAGGTGATGACGTTCATGATCGTCAGCTGCAGACCGTTGAGGTCGCTGCCGTACAGGTCGATGAACATCCGCACCTTGATAAATCCGAAAATCGGAAGAGCGACGCTGGTGATCAGGCTCACCAAAAAATTGTAAAACGAATATTTTGTGCGCATAAGCTCCTCCTATCTTAATGAATCACGTGTTTGTAGAGCGGCAGCGTCAGACTGCCGAAGGTTTTCAAAAACAGCTGATCCTTCCAGCCTAAATTGCGGATGTAGGGATTCTTTTTCCAATTTGGGTAAAATTCCGCCATCACAGCGTCGCTCATCGCTTTCAGCTCGCTGGTCAGCGGCGAGCGCAGAAAGCGGAACATGCCGTACAGACGCAGATGCTCAATATGTAAATATTCCAGCTCATCGTGATACCGTTCGCTGAGGCCCATTTCCGCAAACTGATCGCGGACCTGCTTCATGACCGGAAAGATTTCTTTCAGCCGCTCGCTCTTGGTGACGGACATGATCGAACCTTCCCGCTGGCGGTAATGAATCCGCGCCTCGTGCTGAATTCCGATCGTTTGGGATTGCGCGAAGATCGGCATCGTGACCGGGATATCCTCATACCAGGTACCCAGCGGATAGCGGTAATGCTTCTGGGTGAAAAAGTCCGCGCGGTAGAGCTTGTTCCAGGCGAACATCGGCGATAGAAACGCCTGCTTTACCGGACTGTCGAAGGCATGCGGATTCAGCCCCGGCATGATCCAGGACGGCTGGCCGTTTTCATAAAAATATTCGATATCGCTGACCACGACGTCCGCGCCCCGCGCCATGACTTCCGCCATTTTCGCGTAATACTCAGGATCAGCCCAGTCGTCGCTGTCAAGGAAGGCAATCCATTCGCCTTCAGCCTTGCCGATTGCGAAATTGCGGGCGTCCGACAACCCGCCGTTGGGTTTATTCAGCTGCGCGAAACGATCTGGAAACCGGCGCACATAGTCCTCAATAATCTGCGGGGAGGAATCGGTTGAACCATCGTTGACCACCAGCACCTGCAAGTTTTTATAGGTCTGGCCGGCTAACGAATCGAGACATTCCGGCAAGTATTTTTCCACGTTGTAAACGGGCACAATCACAGTAATTTTGGGTTCCACAGCGTTCCTCCTGTCTGATGAAATAAGTATATCATAATCGTGACTTCTCAGTTCGTTTTTTTCGTTCTGCCCCCGCGCAGACCAGCGCTGTCAGGACGCCGCCAGCGGTGATCACCAGCCCCAGCGTCAGTCCGCGGGGACGGAAAACAAGCTTGATTTCATGGGTGCCCTCACTCAGCGGCAGTTCGATGAACGTGTTCTGAAACGGCGTGACCGCCGCCGGCTGCCCGTCGATTTCCGCATGCCAGCCTTTATCATAGGGAATCGTTGTCAGCAGCCGCTGCCCCGCTTCCGCCTGAACGTGCATCGTAATCGTCGCGCCGTGAATCTGAATGTTCTGCGCCGCCTGCTTCTGCAGTTTCTGTGTCCATTGCGCCAACGCCGAGATGTCCAGGGAATAAACCTCGGCCCGGGTTAAACGCAGCAGCTGATCGCGCACAACCAGCTGAATCAGGATATCCTGCCCCGGCGGATAGGCGCCCAGATACAGTGCGCCCGCATTGATTCCGGTATGCTCGTCTTGGGCATAGTTCTGATCGATCCACAGCTGAAACCATGTTTCATCCGTTTCAAAAGGCAGCTGAAGATAGAGCGGATCTTCCTCATTCAAGGACTGGGTGTAAATCGCGACCGAGGTTTCCGCCTCCGGCCGCTTCGCCACAATCAGCGGCGAGCGGCTCAATTCATCCCCATCCCACACAAACAGATCGGGATCATCCAGCCGCGTGATCAGCGGTTCACCGCCGCACAGCCGAATTAGCTCGTTTTGCGCGGCAATCGAATAGGTCTGAGGCACCGGCGTCTCATCATGATCGTCAATGACAAATCCCAGCGGCAGCGCGTAGGGATTATCCAGCACCTCGAAGGTTTCAGTCTCCGCAATTTTCCGGTAATGATCGGTCTGGACCTGAACGTGAACGGCGCCTTTTTCCCACAGCACATAGCGAATGCCCAGAAATGCGTCGAGCGCCAGCGTCGTGCCGTGATAGGTACTGCCGAACATCCGGTGGCTGACGCCGTAATGTTCCAGGAAATCGCTGACCTTCTTATCGTAGGTTGACGAGTAATGTGAGATGCCCGGGTAGTTATAGCCCAGCCCTTCGTTTTGATTGCGCGCTGACAGATTTTCAATCCGATAGCCCGGCTCAGACGCAAAGCTTGCCAGGGCGGTCCGCACTTCGTTTTGGTAGTCCAGCACCGTCTGGGCCGAGGCATAGCCGTCATAGACGTTATCCCGGTCCAGCGAAATGAATGTGGCAGCGCCCGCGAAAGTCAGCTCGGCGGCGACGGTGACCGCCAGCGCTTTCTGAAACCCCAGACACAGCAGCACCGTGATCCCTGCGATGAACCCGCCGGCGATCAGCTTGGCCGGCAGCATCATCGTTCCGTTCGCGACCAACAGAAGCAAGACTACAAGCGCCCCGCAGGCCAGCGACTTCTTGTCACGCGTCTGCCACGCGTCCGCCGCCGCGGCGATCAGCCAGAACACGATCACAAAGCTGAACCGCGTTGGGAAACCATAGGGCATCGACAGAAAATGCCAGAGCTTATACAACGGCGTGAAGAACACCGACGCCGCAAAGAAAAGCAGCGTCAGACTATCGACGAGCTTCTTCCGGTTTGACCGCAGCCGCTGGAAAAACGAAGAAAAGACGAGGATCAGACACAACAATCCGGCATAATCAAACGTGATCTCCTGCCCCAGCGTCACAGCCGGTACACCTGGAAACGCGTTGTTCAATCCTGCCAGCCGGGCAAAGCTGAAAAGCGGCAGCGCCTCCGCGGGCTGGGCAAGCCGGTTGTTGATCACAGATAAGAAGCTGGGCATCAGCAGCCAGCCGTTGCAAGCCAGGCCGATCGCCATGCCGAGTATGCCCTTCTTCAAGACTGTCCAAAATGAAACCGCGTGTTGTTCCTCACTGAAATAGCGCGCTAACGCCATCAGACAGGCAAACATCAGGCCCATGATCGCCGTGTAGTAATTGGAAAACACGCTCACCGCTACCGCCAGCGTAAATCCCTTGGCCGATTTTCCCCGCAGGATCTGTTCAACACCGCTCAGCACCATCGGCAGCCAGATTAAACCGTCCAGCCACATTAAACATTGCGAATACGCCAGCGCTGCGCCGCTCAGTGCGTAACCCAGCGCGAACAAGCCATGAACCCGGCGCGGACCAAAACGATCCTCCAGATAGAACATCATTGTCCCGCAGCTCAGGCTCAGCTTCAGAAGGGTCGCCAGACTGACGGAAAGCAAAATGGCATCGTTAGGCAGCAGGGCCAGAAGCAGCTGCAGCGGACTGGAGCAGTAATAGGAAAAAATCGGGATGAAGCTGCCGCCCATGCCCGCCGCCTGCGCATAAGTCAGGCTGTTCTGCCCGGTGACGACCGTATGCAGATATTTCAAATATTCGACATATTGAATGTTCAGATCGTTGATCAAAAGCGAACGGCCGCCAAACGGAACGAAGCCCAGCGCCGCGAAAATGCCGCAGAGCAGGACGGCTGCGCCCAGAAACGCGAAAAACGGCCGGCGGATGGATCTCAGTCGGCGCATTCCGTTACTCCTTAACGAAGGATTTCACCCAGCGGCGGTAAACCGGATGCGAAACCCCCGCCGTCAGAACCAGCTTATCCTTCATCCGCTCGCGGCTGCCGGTGTAGCCGAAGCGCGTCATCCCTTCCAGGATCGCAGCCCGGTGAGGCATCAGCTTTTCAACCAGCCGGTACAGAACTTCGGCATGTTCCAGTTTTTCCGCCGGTGTGCCCTTGATCCGGCGCAGCTGATAAAATGAGAATTTATAGGCTTCAAAAATCCGGTAATAAAACAATGCCGGAATCGCAGCGCAATGCTCCGCCTGATCCAGAATCGTGGAGAACACCTGGGCGTGCGCGTCGATCACCTGCGGCTTCAGATCGGTCATCGTGTTGCCGGCCCGGTCGATCAGATAATACGCCAGCGCTTTATCGGTGTATACGACTTTCTCAGCGTTTAACAGACTGATGTAAAACAACAGGTTATCGGTATAGCCGATTTTATGCGGAAACTGAATGTTCGCCGCCAGGGATCGCCGGTACAGCTTGGCGTGCGGCGAGGGATCTACAAATAACAGATTCTCAAATTCCGGCGTGCCCTTTACATACCCCTGGCCCGGCTGCAGCGTCGCAAATTTCGTGTTGTAGGCCGGATCGTACTTCTGTTCGTCGCTGTCGGAATAAATGAATTTCTTCGCGCCGATCACCAGATCCGCCTGGTTGGCATCTGCCAAGCCGACCAGGGTTTCCAGCGCGTCGTCCGCTAAGTAATCATCCGGATCGCAGACGAGAAAATATTCCGAATCCAACCGTGCGATCGCCATTTCCAAAACGGAACCATAGCCGCCGTTTTCCTTGCGGATAGCGACGACTTTCTCCGGATACGCCGCCGCGTAGCGGTCGATGATCGGCTGTTCGTTTTTCGGCGATCCGTCGTTGACGGCATAGATCACATAGTCGGAATAGGTTTGCCGCAGCAAGGAATCCAGACACTTGGCGACGTATTCCTCAACATTGTAAATCGGCACGATAATCGTAACTTTACTCATGGTCAGTTTCTCCTTTACTTCACGATCCAGCTTTACCGGCGGATCCAATTGCGGGTGCGCAGATAGCCCTTCAGCACTTGCGGGCGCATGTAGATCCAGTCGTTTTTCTGGCGGTTGATCGGGTATTTGCACTCCGGATAATCCGGAAAATTCTTGTGAATGAACGCGAAACACGCGTCGATGTATTCGTTGACCAGCTTCCGGTCTTTGACCGTGCGGGTCTTCTTCAGGTTTTCGATGATGTTAACGCAGGCCAGATACTTCAGTTCTTCATAGTATTGATCGTAGACGCCTTCCTGCCGGTAGTAATTCATCGTTTCCTCAGCCATTGTCAGAATGTGATAGGCCTTCTGATTAAAGGATTGGGTGATATTGCCCGGCCGGTCGGCGAGGTAGTCGTACAACGGCTCATTGACAAACGCAATCGACCTGGCTTTCAACAGGAGCTTATAGGTTGTCCCCAGATCCTCGTACAGATAACCGAACGGGTAAGTGATGCCGTTGTCCTCAAACAGCGAGCGCCGGTACATCTTGTTCCAGGCGGCGTTAAGGATGCGCGTGATCATTTCCGGATTTTCTTTCAGCGTATAAACGCGGTCGCCGGAATAGCTGTTAGCAATCACTTCCTTGGTCTGCGTTTTCATAAAATATTGATAAACATCGAAAATCACGAGATCCGCGCCGGTTTCATCCAGCTTCGCGGCCGCTTTTTCAAGCGCCTGCGGTTCAAGGAAATCATCGGAATCGACGAACATAATATACGGTGCGGTGGCATATTTCATGCCATAGTTTCGCGCATCGGACAATCCGCCGTTAGGTTTTTCCAGCACCTGAATCCGCGGATCACGGTTCTTATAGATGTAGAGCAGTTCATTGGAATGATCGGTCGATCCATCGTCGACGCACAGAATCTCAATCTCCTCAAGCGTCTGATGAATTAAGGAATCCAGGCATTTTTCCAGATAATCTTCGACGTTATAAACCGGAACGACAACGCTGACTTTACTCATGGGCGGCTTCTCCTTTGCGATGGTTTAACACTTTGCGGATCAGATTCATGTGGAAATCATCCTTCATCAGCGTCAGCAGACCAAAATACACGATGACGCCGACGGCGATCTGAATGAGATTGGTCGTAAACCGCGGACCCATCGCTTCCCCGATGAAATGGACGGGAAGCATCATGACGAGCGAAGCGATGACATACTTCGTCACTTCTCTCACGACGGAAGCCCAGATCCAGCTGCCCGCGGATCGACAGCCATTGCGTGAACGTCACCATAAACTCGGCGATGACTGACCCGGTGATCGCGCCGAAAGCGCCGAACTTCGGCATCAGTACACGCGATTCAGGCAGAAATTCGTCAGAGCGCCGAGGATCACCGAGCGGGTATATTCCTTCGTCCGGCCGATCGGCAGAAGGTATTGCGTACCAAAGACGTTGCTGAGGGAAATAAACAGAATGATCGGCGTCGTAAAGATGATCAGCGGCGTCACGATCTGATAAGTGTCGTCGAGGAACCAGCCGATAAAATAAGGAATCAGCGAGATGATTCCGGCGATCATCGGAATGGCCAGATACAGCGCCATCCTTAACGTCGTGCGCAAAAACCGCAGCACTTCCTCATCCTGACCCTTGGCATGGATGTTGGCAATCCGCGGCAGCATGACGCTGCCGATCGATGTGATGAAAAACAGGAACATCTTAATGAACCGCTGGGCCTGGTTATAAAAGCTGACGTGACTGACGTCGGCGTATAAGTAGCCTAACATCGAAACGTCCAGCATCGTATAAACGCTGGTCGCGATCTGCGGGATGAAAAGCATGAGATTGGGTTTGAAATGCTTGAGCACATCCTTGAAATGGATCGGCGTCCACTTGACATATTGCTTCAGCTGGGTCCACATGATCAGCTGGCCCAGCACGCCGGAGCCGGCGTTGATCACGATGAACAGCGCCAGATCAGAAGGTTTCTTTACGAACGCAAAGATCAGGATAATCCCCAGGATCTTGATGATCATGTTGCGGATCGAAGCCGTTTTGAAATCCTCGACGCCATAGAAAAACCAGGTGATATCCAGGGCGACTGACAACAGCGAAATCGTCTGGATCGTCGCGTACAGGCGCACGCTGTCCTGCACGGTAAACAAGTAGAGGAAATAAACGAGCGTGGAGGCACACATGCTTAAAAACTGCATTGTGAAGATCTCGAAGAACGTCTTTGACATCTTGGTCTGATCATCGCGGACGCGCGCGATCTCCCGGTTGCCGTAGATCGAAACGCCCATGATTCCAAACAGCACAAACCACTGAACATTGCTGCCGGTCCAGTCGCTGATGCCCAGCATCGTCGCGCCCAGCGTCCGGGTCACATACGGCACCGTAATCATCGGCGCCAAAACGACTAACAGTTGATATAAAATATTATAGAAATAGTTTTGCAGTATCTTTTTATCCATAAAATCACCTTTATTTAGTATAGCATGAATAGAAGAAAACTGCGAATTGTTAACGCAGTTTCCCTGTTTCTTGCTTTTTTCCGAGCCTTTGGATGAGGGGATCGATCATGCATCAGAACAAGGCTAATGCTGCCTGAGATCTCGTTCAGTGAATCTGTTTCATCGCCTATCCCCGAGAAGATTCGTGCTCAACGCTTTCGTTCAGCGAATTTCCGTCACCCGTTCTTCCTTTGCTAAGAGTGCGAGATTTCGTTTAATTTGTTGAACATTTGTAAGGCTTTCGCAACGATCGCGTCCATGTTGTAGTATTGATATTCTGCCAAACGGCCTAAGAGATGAAGATTGTCGATCCCGCGGATCAGCTCGCAATACGCCTGATACTGACGGCGGCATTCTTCTTTGGCGATCGGGTAGTACGGGATGTTCCCGGTTTCCCCATCGTGATGGTAAGTCAGCGGGTATTCGACAGCGATGGTCGTCGCTTCCGGCTGCTGATCCGCCTGCATCAGGAGTTTGTATTCCGTGATGCGGGTAAACGCGTTCTGCTGGGCCGGGGTCGGATAGTTAACGGTCGCCGCTTCCTGGTAGGTATGCGGATGGCTCTGAATATCGAATTCCAGCGAACGGTACGGCAGCTCGCCTAACGGATAGTCAAGCAGATCGTCGATCGCACCGGTGAAGATCACCGGCCCTTGGAAGACTTCGCCTTCAAACAGAATTTGCTTGTTTTCCAAATCGACCTTCAGACATGACTTCGCGTCGGTCTTCAGGCGGACTTCGATCTTTTCGTTTTTCAGCATGTTTTCAAAGATTCCGGTAAATCCATGCGCCGGCATCATCTGGTAGGTATCCTGGAAATAGCGGTCGTCATAGGAGATATGAACGGGCACGCGGCCGGTGACCGCCGGATCGATTTCTTCCGGCGTCTGTCCCCATTGTTTCATCGTGTAGTATTTGAAGACATGTTCGTAGATGTATTCCGCCAGCTCGTTAATTTCAGGATTGGCATTGGCGCGCAGCTGCAGAATCGGCACCTTCTTTTCCATCCCATACTCGTTGATCAGCAATGTTTTTAAACGCTCAGCTTTTTCTTTGGGGAACGAGCGTTCAATCGTTGTCAGATTGAATGGAATCGGTGCGACGACGCCGTTGATATGCCCGAGGACGCGGTGCTGGTAAGGATACCAGTCTGTAAACAGGGAGAGGTAATCGACGACCTCGCGGGAATGGGTATGGAAGATATGCGGGCCGTATTCGTGACGGCGCACGCCGTTTTCATCAATATAGTCGTACATGTTGCCGCCGACATGGGCGCGTTTTTCCAGGACGAGCACACGTTTGCCCGCGACATGGGCAAAGCGTTCCGCGATGACGCTGCCGGCAAAGCCCGCGCCGATAACAATAACTTCTGGTTTCATTCCGATCTCCTTTTACGGTCTGTCCTTATACATGGTTTTGTAGTAGTTCTGATAGTCACCCTGCAGGATGTGCTCCCACCAGTCGCGATGCGTCAGATACCAGTCGATGGTCTGCGGAATACCGGTCTCAAACGTATATTTAGGTTTCCAGCCGAGTTCCGTTTCAATTTTAGTCGGATCCATCGCATAGCGCAGATCGTGACCCGGGCGGTCCTTGACGAAGTGAATCAGTGATTCCGGCTTATTCAAAGCGGCGAGAATCGTCTTCACAACTTCCAGATTGGTCTTTTCATTGTGGCCGCCGATGTTGTAGACTTCACCTTCGCGGCCTTTGCGCAGAATCAGATCAATCGCCGTGCAGTGATCGTAGACGTGCAGCCAGTCGCGCACGTTCATCCCATCGCCATACACCGGCAGACTTTCATCGGCCAGCGCACGGCTGATCATCAGAGGAATCAGCTTTTCCGGGAAGTGATAAGGTCCATAGTTGTTCGAGCAGCGGGAAATCGTTACCGGCAGCTTAAATGTGCGGTGATAGGCCTGAACTAACAGATCGGCGCCGGCCTTGGCCGCACTGTAAGGGCTCGAGGTATGGATCGGCGTTTCTTCGGTGAAGAACAAATCCGGACGGTCTAACGGCAGATCGCCGTAGACTTCGTCGGTCGAGACCTGATGGTAACGCTGGATGCCGTATTTGCGGCAGGCGTCCATTAAGACCTGAGTGCCGAGAATATTGGTCGTGATGAAGACCTCTGGATCCTCTACAGAACGGTCGACATGAGTTTCCGCGGCAAAGTTAACGACCATGTCGAATTTTTCTTCGGCAAACAAGTGATCGATAAACTCGCGGTCGCGGATATCGCCTTTGACAAATTTAAAATTCGGCTTTTCCATGATCGGCTCCAGAGTTTCCAGATTGCCCGCATAGGTCAGAAGGTCTAATACGACGATCTGGTCTTCCGGATAGGTGTTGACCATGTAGTGAGCGAAATTGCCGCCGATAAAACCGGCTCCGCCTGTAACTAAAAACTTCATTTACGAATTCCCCCTTGTTCTTTTTTTATCCGTTTGATTTCTTTGGCAATGCCTTCCTGAATCGTCGTCTGAATTGTAAAGCCGGTCAGACGTTTCAGTTTTTCGATATTGAGGACGATTTGATCGACGACCGGGACTTCGCTGTTGACATGCCGGATCTCGACCGCCTGGCCGGTTTTTTCCTGCACTTCATCCAGGATCTCCGTCAGGCTGGTCGCTGTTTGCGAAGCGACGTTGACGATTTCATTCTGGATTTGATGTTCAAGAAGCAGCTGGATCGCCCGGGCAAAGTCTTCGATATAAATGTAATCGCGGCTGCTGTGCGGAGAAGCCCACATTTCAAATGCTTCGTTGCTCATCCCTTTTGCGATCAGGATCGGGATAACGCCTTGTTTCTTATCCGTTGTCTGATGCCCACCGTAAGGGTTAGCGAGACGCAGGATCAGATAAGGCAGACC
>QFCE01001888.1_pt1 | contig 18135 bp, 20 predicted proteins | sample 5346091 | NCBI WGS metagenome assembly QFCE01 (sample SAMN09062252, study PRJNA434731) | Human gut metagenome, whole genome shotgun sequencing project. | isolation source: stool timepoint A chromium assembly | host: Homo sapiens | collected 2015 | reverse complement strand
GAAAGAACGGATCGCGTTTTGTCTGGATACCTGTCATATCCATGATGCCGGCTATCCGGTGGATGAGCTGGATACGGTGTTAAGACAGTGGGATGAAGTGATCGGACTGTCCTTATTAAAGGTGATTCATCTCAATGATTCCAAAAATGTCCGCGGCGCGCGCAAGGACCGCCACGCCAATGTAGGCCATGGTGAAATCGGCTTTGATTCACTGTACCGGTTTTTTGCGGATCCGCGGCTGGAAGCTGTCGTTAAAATCCTGGAAACGCCGTATGTCGACGATCATGCGCCGTATGGCCTGGAAATCGAAATGTTGCGAAGCGGCGCTTTCGATGCGCAGAAGTTGGATTGCCTGAAAGCGGAAAAATAGCTGGAGCCCGCTTGGCGAAAGCTGAAAAAGCCCGCGGGGCCTGCAATGATTGCCGGGATTGGGAAAAATATTCAAAAGAAGGAGTCTTTCGTTGTGAAGGCTCCTTTTTTTGCAGGCGCTGAAAGCAAAGGGAAAGGAACCTCTTGTCATTTTCAAATTTTAATGTTACTGTATTACTATAAATAGTACAGATTGTTTGAAATCAAAATGAATGGGGGAAATACGAATGTTAAAAACAATCAAAATCATGCTTGGGTTACTCTGTCTGCTGAGCGGCTGCGCGGCAAAGACAACGATTTCCGATTCGCTGGAATCGCTGCCGGTTGGATTCTATGAAGGGGCCGGGTTTCTCGTTGATCATGACCGCCGGCTGGTTCTCATTAACACCGGCCAGGGGTGGCTGGGGCAGATCGGTGTGCAGTCGCCGCTGCAAAGGCTGGATGAGGAGGACGGGAAACTTCGGTTTACTTATGAAGACGAAGTGTTTACACTGACGATTGAGCCGGGAAAAGAGAGCTATCAGGGAAGGCTGGATCGCGGCGGACAGACATCCAGCGTAGCGCTGGTATGGAGTGAACCCGAGGCCAACGATCTGTTGAATTTCAGCTTAAATGCCTCAACTCAGGAACGAATGGAACTGTTGGTAAAATATCAGGAGTATGCGCCTGACGGGAATGTTCCGGCTTATCAATTTGATCTGGGGAAAGACCCGCAGGCTTCAGCGTGGCTGGATCAGCACCAGCTGGATGAGGTTCTGAGCGGAAAGACCGACGTGGAGCTGATGAAAGCCGGATTGTTCTGGGTTTGCGAGGAATATGATCACAGTTCTTATTCGCAATACCGCGGCGATGATTCGTTGGACAGCGTCGGCGTCTATGCTGATACGGGTAAGGGGCTTAACTGCAATAATCTCTCGGTGCTGTTAAGCGGAATCCTGCGCAGCTATGGGGTGAAGGCGGTGCCGGTCTGGTGTCTTTCGGCAAGTCAATGGGATCAAGAATGTCATGTCGTCGTTCAGGCATACAGCGAACAGCTGGATCAGTGGATCTTCCTGGATCCGACCTACAATTTAATGTTGATGGACGAACAGGGAAATTATATCGGCGTGGAAGCGCTGCGCTCTGCTTTGATCGAAGGACGGCCGCTGACGGCGAATCCGGAAGCGAACTATAACGGCGAGGCGTTTGTTTTAGACGACTACCGCGATTATATGACGAAGAATACATTCCGTTTTGAGCGGCCGGCAGTCTGCGGACGTGAAATCAGCGATTTTGTTTATCTGATTCCTGTGAATACGCAGTTTTCGACTTCCAGCCTGTTATCGACAGACTGGGATGCGTTCTGGGCAACGCCGGAAAAGGACGCTTAGCGGAAAGCTTGGATCGCAGGGCCAGGGGAATGGGATAAAAACCTCCGTTCTGAAAACCGCTGATGTTGATTTTGTGTTAAACTAAATCTAAAGCGTATGAAGGAGGGGAAGAACGTGGAGCTGCGTTTGAAATTCAATGAAGACGAACAGAATTATGATCGCTATCGGCCGGGGTATCCCGACGCACTGATGCAGGATGTGATCGAAAGCTTCCATGCCGGAACGCAAAGCCGGATCATGGAAATTGGTATTGGAACGGGACAGGCCACCCAGCCGATCCTGGATACCGGCTGTGATCTGACGGCGGTGGAACTGGGTGAGAATCTGGCCCGATTTGTCCGTGACAAGTTTAAGCAGGCGCCGCGGTTTCAGGTGATTCTGGGAGATTTTATGGAACTGGAGCTGGCTGAAAACAGCTGGGATGGAATTTATAGCGCGACGGCATTTCACTGGCTGCCGCCGGAGGCGGCCTTGGAAAAAGTGCTGCGCTTGTTGAAGCCGCAGGGCTGTCTGGCCTTATTCTGGAATCATCCCTATCCAAACCGGCTGGAAGATCCGTCAAACCAGATCAACCGCGAGGTCTATCAACAATTTTGTCCTTCAGATCAGGCTTTGAAGGAGTTTGATGAAACGGATCTGGCGGTATGGAAAGACCGGCTTATCCAAGCGGGTTTTGCTTCCGTTCAAACGCGTTTGTATCATCGCGAGCGCATGCTGAATATAGAAGAATATCTGGGATTGCTGAACACCTATTCTGATCACCGCGCGCTGCCGGAAGCCCGCCGCCGGGCTTTTGAACAAGAAATGGCGCTGCGCTTACAAGCAAGCGGCGGTCAGATCCGGATCTATGATACGCTCGATCTCTATCTCGCACGGAAACCCTAAACAAAAAATGACAGAACAGTCAAGCCGGAAAGATTGTTTCCGCTTGGAGTTCTGTCTTTTTTATGGCTGGATCGGCAGGTTAACGCAGCGGCCAGGGCAGGCGGGACGGATCGAGCTGGGCAGTGTTCGCCCCTTGGATCTGAACAGCCTGAGCTCCGCACCAACAGCCGTTTTCCAAGGCCTGAGCGATGGGAAGGCCTCTCAGCGAACTGGCGATGAAGCCGGCGCAGAAGCTGTCGCCCGCGCCGGTTGTGTCGACGACCTGGGCAGGATAGCCAGGGCAGCGCCAAACCTGTTCTGCTTGATAGGCGTTGGCGCCGTTAGATCCCATTTTCAGGACCACGGTTTTTATGCCGAATCGTAATAATTCTTCAGCGATTTCATCTGGTTTGAAGCGTGAGCACAGCGGACGGATTTCCTCAAGCGAGGGCATGAAAACATCAAGATAGGGAAGCAGAGGGGCGACGCCGGATAAACCTTTGTGGTGCCGGTCACGGGTCGTGTCGCTGTAAATCGGTAGGCCGAGATCCCGGGCGCGGCGGAAAATCAGTTCCATGCCGGAAGTTTCCAGCGCATGCAGCGTAAACAGCGAGCCTAACGATAATGCGCGAAGGGAAGGCAGCGCCTCCAGCGGGAAGTCGGCCAGCGTGAAATGCCGGTGCGCTTCGCCGGTAACCGTGAAAAGGCGCTCCCCCTGCGCATCCAGCTGAATTAAGGAATGCGTGGTGATCTCGCCCTCATGTTGGCGCAGCCAGCGAACGTCAACATGATGAAGCCGCAGCTGATCGAGGATCAGATCGGCTTCCTGATCCCGTCCCAGGCGGGCGCTGCAGGCCGTGGAGAAACCGAGCTTGGATAACAAAATCGCTTGGTTTGCCGCGTCTCCGCCGACCGCGGGCTTTTGGCTCTCCGCATAAAGATCCAGCACACAGCTGCCGAAACACAGAACTTCTGTCATTTTATTTCTCCTTTGCGCGGCATCGTTGTTTCCAATAGAAAACTGCCGCAGTGAAAGAAAACCGCGGCAGGCTGTTAAATCATTTTCAAAATTTCTTCTTTTAAAACTTCCACGATCTGATCCTGTGGGATTTTGCGGATCAGCTGGCCTTTCTTGAACAGTAAGCCTTCCTCTTTGCCGCCGGCGATCCCGATGTCGGCGCGGCTGGCTTCCTGCGGTCCGTTGACGGCGCAGCCCATGACTGCAACGGTGATATTGGCGTTGATCGTCGCCAGGAAACGTTCGACTTCCTCGGCAATCGGAATCATATTGTACTGAATCCGGCCGCAGGTTGGGCAGCTGACTAGATTCGGAACGTTGTCAATCAGATTGAAACAGCGCAGCAGCTGCTTGCAGATGCGCAGCTCCTCCACCGGATCCGCGCTGACGGAAACACGGATGGTGTCGCCCAAGCCATCCATCAGAAGCGTGCCCAGCGCCGCGCTGGACTTGATCGCGCTGGACGTAAAGGTTCCGGCTTCGGTCACGCCTAAGTGCAGCGGATAGGGGAAGACCTCGGAGGCCAGGCGGTATGCCTCGATTGTCAGCATGACGTCGCTGGATTTAAACGATAAACAGATGTCGTGAAAGTCCAGCTCCTCAAGAATTTCAACATGCTTGCGGGCGCTTTCGATCATCGCTTCCGCACACGGTCTGCCATATTTCTCCAGTACCGCTTTTTCCAGGGAGCCGCTGTTGATACCGATCCGGATCGGCACCTGATGCTGCTTGCAGGCATTCACAACGGCGACGACGTTTTCCCGGGCGCCGATGTTGCCAGGGTTGATGCGGATCTTATCAACGCCGGATTCAATCGCGGTCAGGGCTAATTTATAATCAAAATGGATATCGGCGACCAGCGGAACGCTGACCTGAGCTTTAATTTCCCGAATCGCCCGCGCATCCTCCTGATCATAGACCGCCATCCGGACAATCTGACAGCCGGCTTCGGTCAGCTGGCGGATTTGTTCCACGGTGGCAGCGACGTTTTTTGTCTTGGTATTGGTCATCGACTGAATGATCACTTGATTTTGACCGCCGATCTGCAAGTTTCCAACCTGGATCGGACGGGTTTCCGTTCTTTTTCTCATGAAATTCACCTCATTAATCATTATAGCATAAATATGAAAGCGGGCGGACAGGAGAACAAAAGGAAAAAAGCGGACTGGAAACCGGGAGTGAGACGGCGAGGATATGATATAATAAATCCAACGAATCAGAAAGAGCGGATGGATCCGGAGAATTGCGGTCATTGAGGATCCTGGACGATCGAAGAGAGGAGGAAAAGATATCGATTTCAATCAACTGTTAATTTTAGGCGGCGGGGTGCTGATGATCTGCATTCTCTGCAACAAGCTTTCGTTTCGGCTGGGCGTGCCCAGTTTATTGTTGTTTATTTTATTAGGCATGGTATTCGGCAGCGACGGATTATTCCGGATTCCGTTTGAGAACTATGCGTTCGCGGAAAAGCTGTGTACGGCAGCCCTGATTTATATCATGTTTTACGGCGGCTTTGGAACACGCTGGAAGCAGGCCCGGCCGGTAGCCGCGCCGGCGCTGTTGTTATCATCGCTGGGCGTATTTCTGACAGCGGCGCTGACCGGTGCGTTCTGTCATTGGGGGATCGGGATGGAATGGCAGGAAAGCTTTTTGATCGGCGCGGTGATCAGCTCCACCGACGCGGCTTCGATGTTTTCCATTCTGCGAAGCAAAAAGCTGGCGCTTAAAGAAAATACCGACTCCCTGCTGGAATTGGAAAGCGGAAGCAACGATCCGTTTTCATATATGTTGACGGTCATGCTTTTAACGATGATGGCGGGCGAGGGCGATCCGGCAACGTTTGCCCGAATGCTGGCGCTGCAGCTGGTTTTAGGCGGCCTGGCCGGTTGGGTGTGCGCTAAAGTGGGCATTGCCTGTTTGAATCGGTTTGATTTTGCGACGGAGGGTTTCGATTCGATCTTTGTCGTCGGTCTGACGCTGCTGGCGTATGCGCTGTGCAGCGGTCTTGGCGGAAACGGTTACCTGTGCGTGTATCTGGCTGGAATTCTGATGGGAAACGCGCCGATCCGCAACAAACGTTCGCTCGTGCATTTTTTTGACGGGGTGACGGGCCTGATGCAGATTGTAATTTTCTTTTTGTTGGGGCTGCTGGCGTTTCCGTCCCAGCTGCCCTCAGTCATCGTTCCGGCATTATCCATCATGGTGTTTTTGACGTTGGTGGCCCGGCCGATCGCGGTGAGCTTATTATTAAAGCCGTTTGCGGGTTCGTGGCGGCAGACGGTTTTGGTCGGTGCGGCCGGCTTGCGCGGAGCGTCATCGATCGTCTTCGCGATCATGGTCACGGTCAGTCCGGCCTATACCCGCTACGATGTGTTTCACGTTGTTTTCTGTCTGGTGCTGTTGTCGATCAGTCTGCAGGGCACGCTGCTGCCGTGGATTGCGCGCAAGCTGGATATGATCGATTCAGGAGCGGATGTATTGAAGACGTTTAACGATTATAAGGATGATCCGGCCATTGAAATGATTCAGCTGGATATCCGCCCGGGGCATATGTGGATCGGACAGCCGGTCCAGGCACTGAATCTGCCGCCGGACTTTTTGCTGGCGATGATCCGCCGGGGACAGGACACACTGATTCCGCAGGGGAAGACCGTGATCGAGCAGGGTGATCAGGTGATCGCAATCGCGCCGGCCTTGACGGCGGCGATGCCGTTGGTGCTGACGGAGATCCTGATCGAGGAAGGCCATCCGTGGCAGAACCGTCGGATCAAGGAACTGAATTTGCCGCCGTCGCTTCTGATCATGATGATTCTGCGGGGAAAGACGATGCGGGTGCCGGACGGCAGCACACGGATTGAAGCGGACGACATGCTGATCGTTCATCAACCGCGGGAAGCTTTTAAGAAGTAAGCGCAGTACGCAGAATTTAAAATGGTCGGCGGCGCAGACAGCGATTCCGCACGAAAGCGGCATCACGATCAGGGGAAGAGCCTTTTTCATGGAATAGGGAAATCTTCTTTGTTCAAGCGGAATGACTCAAAATCGCAGATCAGACTTAAACCGGCTGGGCGTAGGCCTGGCCGTTGTTTTTCTTTTATCGCCTTCAGCGGGATCCCGTTGAAAAAGGGGATGTGATGCAGGTTTTCATCCGGACGTCGCAAGTTTTAGCTTCAATCAGAAAAAAATAAGGTATAATAAGGCATACGAGGAGATCGTGCATGACAAATAAACCGTTACTTGGACCAAGAAAAACCAAAGATGATAAGAAACTGCACTGGGAGGGCAGCAGCGAACACTTGCGCAAAGCGCTGGATTTAAGCAAGATCGTTACCCGGCGTTTTCAGCTGGTCGCGCTGGCGGTCTGCGTGGGCATGGCGGCCATCGTCGTGCGTTTGTATACAATTCAGATGCTGAAAACTGAAGACTACGCGCAGAAGCTGGCAACCTATACCCGCCGGTATCAGACGGTGACGACCCCGCGCGGTGAAATGCTGGATCGCAACGGTCAGGTGCTGGTCGGCAATAAACAACGTTTAAATATTACATATTTTCCGCCCCAGGGTATTTCCGATGAAAAAGAATGGGAACTGGCGCGGCGTTTTTCAACGGATTATGAAGTCGATGAAACGCAGCTGGGAACGCGGGATTTGAAAGATTTGTATCTGAGTCTGCATAAAAAGGAAATCGACGCCGAACGGATCACCGAAGAAGAAATGGCGGCGTATTATAAAGGTGATCTGAATGACAATGACATTTATTATCTGGAGTTGGCGCGGATTACCGAGGAGGATCTGCAGACGCTGGATACCGATCTGCGTAAGGCTTATGTAGTCAAGCAGGCGATGGATATGCCGTCCAGCGGTCAGACTAAGATTATTAAAAGCGATGTTACCGTGGAGGAAGCGGCGTTTTTAATCGAACACATGGAAGAATATCAAGGCTTTAACGTGGATTTTGACTGGGATCGCGAGTATCCGTTCGGGACGATGCTGAAATCGGTGCTGGGTACCGTAACGACCTCCAAACAGGGGCTGCCGTCAGAGGATCTGGATTACTATCTGGCGCTGGATTATTCCCGCAATGAAAAGGTCGGCCGTTCCGGTTTGGAGAAGCAATACGAAGGTCTGCTCAGCGGCAAGCGCTCGGTTTATGATCTGGCTTATGACGAAAACGGCACGGGTTATCTGAGCGAGGTGAACGAGGGTTCTAAGGGCTATGATCTGGAATTGTCGATTGATGCGCGTCTGCAGCAGAAGCTGGATGAAATTTTAACCCAGGTGCTGACAGAATATAAGGATGATCCGCTGCGTCCGTATATGGACCGGATTATGTATGTGCTGCAGGATCCGAATACCGGCGATATCCTGGCAATGTCGTGCATGATCCGCAATGCGGATGGTTCGATCAGCGCCAGCCCGACGAGTATCTACACCGACGCTTACGCGCCGGGATCAGTGGTCAAGGGTGCGACGGTTTATATGGGACTGGATCAGGGTGTGATTCAGCCGGGCGAGAAGATTTTAGATAACTATATCAAAATTAAGGATACGCCGATTAAGAAATCCTGGAAGACACTGGGCTGGGTTGACGATGTTCAGGCCTTGGCGCAGTCGTCCAACGTGTTTATGTTCAACGTTGCGATTCGTCTGGGCGGCGGCACGTATATTGAAAACAATCCGCTGCAGATCGACGCGAATACCTATTTGTTGATGCGCAGCTATTACAGTCAGTTTGGTCTGGGCGTATTAACGGGCATCGACGTGCCGAACGAAGCGGTCGGCTATATGCCGGGGAAACTGGCCAATGCCGGCAATACGCTGGACTTTGCGATCGGACAGCTGGACAACTACACGACGATCGAGCTGGCGCAGTATGTATCGACGATTGCCAACGGCGGTAAGAAGATTCAGCCGCGCTTAGTGCGCCGGGCGTTTGATCCGGGCACACAGAACGTCGTCTATGAAAACTATGTCAACGTCATGTCGACGCTGGAAAATACGGCCGCTCTGGACCGCGTGCGGCAGGGCTTCAACGCCTGCGTTTACGGCGGGATCTGTTATGGCTTAACCGATGTGCCGGTGACGATCTCGGCGAAAACCGGAACGGCGGAATCATTTATCAATATGACCAACGAAGATGGAACGACAACCCGTTATGATACGACCAACAACAGCGTCGTCGCTTATGCACCGGCGGAAAATCCGGACTATGCGATGGCGTGCATGATTCCAAACGCCTGGGTTACCGGCGGCGGTTCGCAAAGCAATCTCTGTCTGCGGATCACCAACGAACTGACAAAGGCCATTTACAATCCGGACGATGGGGCGCAGAATTCTGAAACGCCGGTGCAGCCGGATTCCAATCCGGTTGTGCCGACGGAAACCCCGGCGCTGCCGCCAATCCCGGATTCCAACGATCCGCAGACGTCGCCGGAGCCGGTGCAGTAAGTTCTATCCGTTAAAAAATCACAGAATTAACAGGTTTTTCAAAAAATATAGTAATTTAAAAAAAACTATGTTATACTTGTTTAGCATTATTAGGAGGAATATTCATGAGAGACGCAATTACTTTCAAATGTTCTGAATGCGGCGAAGAAAATTACATTGGGACAAGAAACAAGAGAAAACACCCTGAAAAGATGGAAATCAAGAAATACTGCCCACGCTGCAATAAGAAAACAGCTCACAAGGAGAAAAAATAAAAGAAGCCGGATTCTGGCTTTTTTTATTTTTGAAAATTCAGCTTCATAATCTGATCGAAGGTGAAAGGCGAAAGTAAGATATTTTAGCTTGCTTTCATGCAATCGTTATGACCGCCTTATGCGCGGTAATGGAGGTAAAGATGAAAATAGAAACAATTCCGTCCGGCGCGTTTGCGACCAACTGTTATATTCTTGAGGATCAGGGAACTGTGTTGATTTTGGATCCAACGGGCAAACCTCAGAGAATCTTGGACCGGCTGCAGGATCGGGTGCCGGCGGCAATCATTTTGACACATGGTCATTTTGATCATATCGGCGCGGTTGACGAACTGGTCCGGCAGTTTCACTGCGAAGTGTATGTGCATCCTGCGGATCAGGTTCTGCTTGAAGATGAAACGCTCAATGGGATGGCCGGTATGACCGCGCATGTCCGCACTCAAACAACTCCGTTAATGGAAGGCACGATGAAGTTAGGGCAGATCGAGCTTCAAATTCTGGAAGCACCGGGCCATACGCCGGGCAGCGTGCTGATTGTAATCGGTCAGGACTGCTTCTGCGGTGACGTTGTCTTTGAAGGGAGTGTAGGCCGGACGGATCTGCCGTTAGGAAATGATTCGCAGATGCGCCAGACGCTGAAGATGGTCCGGATGCTGAATCCGCAGTTAAACCTGTATCCAGGCCATGGAGCAGCGACAACTCTGGAAAAAGAATTAAACGACAATCCCTTCCTGCGGACTCGCCGTTAATCAAATTACACAAGCGTTGTGCTTAGCGGCCGGCGCTTTTTTTGATTCATCAGGAAAACGGATGAGCGAAGAGAAGCGGGAAAAGCCAGTGAAAAGAAGGAATGAGGAAAAGATTACCGCAAAATCGTAGATGGAATAAAAAAAATCTATTAGATAAATAGATAATAGTGTATAATGTTTGCGTGCAGTGCGAGAGGAGTTGAGAAAAATGGAAAAACAGGAACTATGGGACGCCGACGCTGAGGAAATTCGGCGCGGATACCGGATTATTGACGATGAAGCAGAATGCTTATTTTGCGGGCAGCGTTATCATCTTCAGGAAATCTACGCGCAGGACGATCGGTGGGTTTTGGGCGAGCGGAAGATGAACCGGCATGTGAAAAATGTACACGGTTCATCGCTGGCAATGCTGCTTCGGTTAGGCCCGGAGGCGTTGGGCATCAGCGCGATGCAGTTGGAAATGATTCAAGCTTTTGCATCCGGGCAAAGTGATCAGGAGATTGCGAAGGAAAAAGGCGTAACCTTATCGACCATCCGCAATTACCGGTTTAAGCTGCGGGAAAAGCAGAAGCAGGCGCAGCTGTTTGTCATGATGATGAATCTGCTCAACGAAAACAGCGGCCAGGCCATCCAGCAGTTCAACGATACGAAACTGATTGACGCGCACGCGGCGGCGGTGATGCGGGATGAGCGGTATGAATTAACAGAAAAGGAACGCGATACGATTCTGAAAACGTATTTTGACGCACAGGGCGCGCTGAAGGAAATGCCGGCAAAGGCCAAGCGTAAGCTGGCAGTGCTGGCGCAGATCGCGGAGAACTTCAAACCCGAGGTTCAGTACACTGAAAAGCAAATCAACACGATGCTCAGACGAATCTGGCATGATCATGTCTATCTGCGCCGGGCATTAATTGAATATGGTTTTTTGGAACGGACAGCCGACGGCAGCGCCTATTGGCGGAAATAAACTGAAAACAAGGAACACGCTTAGCCCGCCCCGGGATAATGAATGTTTTAATCAAAGAAGCTGACAGCACAACGCTTGAACTGTGTGCTGCCAGTTTTTTTTCTTCGATTTGGGTAAAAAATGATGAAAATTCAACTTTTTTGTTTTTTTTAGGGGGCTTTTTTCAAAAATGCGCAATATTGAAGGTGTAGGGGGCGAGAGAATATGGAAGAACGATTACTTGCTTTGCTGCGGATGGCTTTAAAACAGCACGCCACCGATCTGCATTTTTCCATCCGCAATGAAACAGTGACGCTGCAGATGCGCTGCGGCCTTCAGATTAAGGACATCGAAACCGAACCGCAGGATTTAAAACTATTCCGCTATCTTCAATACCGGGCCAATCTGGAGCTGAGCGACCGGAGCCGGCCGCAGACCGGCCGGTTTGAGATCGACGTGGATGGAAAAATCCTGGCCCTGCGGTTTGCGGTCATGCACAGTTTAATGCTGACCAGCGGAGTGCTGCGAATCCTCAATGGAACGCTGGACTGGATGCTGACCGATTGTTGTCCGGATAAAAAGCAAACTGATTTGCTTAAGCAAGTGCTGAAGCGCCGCAGCGGCTTATTCCTCGTCAGCGGCCCTACCGGCAGCGGCAAGACGACCACGCTGTACGCCATGCTCAACGAATTAAGCCCTGCCAAGATTTTTACGCTTGAGGATCCGATTGAAATTTATTCAGACCGCTTCATTCAGATCCAGATCAACGAACGTCAGCATCTGGGCTATGACGAAGGGATCAGCCAACTGCTGCGGCATGATCCGGACGTCATCATGATCGGCGAAATCCGCGAGCCGGTGGCGGCGGCGATGGCGCTGCGCTGCGCACTGACCGGACATCTGGTTTTGACCAGCATTCATGCCTCATCAGCTCAATCGGCGATCACACGGATGATCGAACTGGGAGTCAGCGAAACTCAGCTGATGGAGATGCTGGCCGGAGTCAGTTGTCAGCGGTTGGTGTCCTTAAAAAATCAAAAGGGAAGGATGTGTGTCTATGAAGTGCTTCTGCCTGACCAGCTGGCGCAGCTTCGCCAGGGGCAGCTGCCGGACAATTTTATCCCGTTGCCGCAGCGGCTGGACGACCTGGTGCTCAAAAACCGCATTACGCAGAAACAACGGGAGGCTGTCGGTCTCTGAATGTCAGCAGCTGGCAATCCTTTTGGGCAGCGCGATGAGCTGGCAGACAAGCCTGACCTTTATCGAAACGCCGAAGAATCATCCGGTGATCGCCGCGCTGCGTGAGCGGATGCTGGAAGGCACAGGATTTGCGGCTGGATTAGCTCCGGCTCTGGCAAAAGGCGTCGATGCGGATTTCGAAACGATGGCGCAGGTTATGCCGCCTCAGCAAGCCTTGACCTTAGCGCTGCGGCTGCACCGTTTATATACGGACAACCGCCGTCAGATCCGTAAGCTGCTAGGCTATCCGGTGCTTTTAGCCGCCGGCAGTCTGGGCGGTCTGGCCTTGTTCAACCGGGTTTGCTTTCCGGTGCTGATCAGTCTGATCCAGTCGTTTGACCGCAATCCATCCGGTATGGTGCTGCTGCACCACGGCTTAAGCACGCTGTTTTTCTTTCTGGCGCTGGCGGGGGCCGCCGGAGGAGCTCTGGCCGTCTGGCTGCGCAATCCGACCGCGCGGTTAAGCGCGTATGTGCTGTTGGTCAAAAAACGCCGCGGCCAGTTTTTAAGACGGTGGCTGGGCTTGGATTTCTCGCGTTATTTTTCCTGCTGCCTCAAGGAAGGCTGTCCGACGCAGACAACGCTGACGTTATTGCAGAAGCTGCCGAAAAAACCGTTTCTGAAATTGATGAGCTGGCATGTGGAACAGGCGCTGTTGGCAGGCGAAAGTCTGGAAACCGCGCTAGGCAGCGAATACCTTGATCCTTCGCTGATGCAGCTGATGCGCACCGCTTCGCACAGCGGTCAGGTTCAGCCTTTGCTGGAGAGTTATGTCGAAGTCCGCCAGGGGCAGCTGTTGGATCAGCTGCGGTTCGCCGCGCGCGGTCTTCAGCTGTTTGCGTATGGAACGATTGCGGCAATGATCCTGATCGTCTATCAGATTCTGCTTTTGCCGCTTTCAATCATGAGTCAGATGTAAAAAATAGGAAAGGAGAAACCTATGAAAAGGGGATTTACTTTATTGGAGATGATTATCGTTGTCAGCGTGCTGGCCATTCTGTTTTTGCTGTCCGTCCCGAATATTCAGCGGGTTATGAAAATCGTCGATGAAAAGGGCTGCGCGGCGCAGCTGAAGGTCATCGATTCCGCAATTCTGCAATACAAGCTGGACACCGGTCAGCTGCCGTTAAGGATCAATGATCTGGTGTCGGCGGGTTTGTTAACGAAGCAGCAGACGGAATGCTCCGGCGGCGAGCAGCTGGAAATCCGCGAGGGTCAGGCTTATGTCCGCTAAAGCGGGAACGACGCTGACGGAAATGCTGCTGGCGCTGACGATTGTAGCGGCCTGCGAGCTGCTGACAATACCATTTGTGATTCAGCCAGACTTGAGTCCCGGCCGTTTTATTGCCCAGGTGCTGCCGCTTCAGGCCCGCGCAATGGGCGAAGGCCGGGAACAAACCGCCCAAATTGACGGAGGCCAAATTGGTCGCGTCCGCATACATTACAACAGGAAAGGGCGGGTTGACCAGGCCCGCACGGTATGCTTCAGCCGGCGCTGCCTGGTTATGGAGTTGGCGGGAGGGCGGATCGTTGAAAAATAAACGCGGTTTTTTACTGAGCGATGCCTTGATCGCAATCACGCTGTGCACTGCTTGTATTCTGATGGCCGCAGGACTGCTGAGCAGCCGCCATCACCTCAATGAAATCGTGAAGCGCAGGCAGCAGGAAAGCAATCAGCGGCTTGCGGAGGCGCTGGAAGCAAAGGGGGAATGTCCGGTATGCACGCCGATTCCGATCGAAACGCCCGCTCCTACCGAACCCGGCGGGGAAACATCCTGATCGATCTGCTTCTGAGTCTGTGGATCGTCACACTGTTTTTGCCGATGATTCCAACCGTCGTCAGATTTCTCAGTCGGCAGGACTGGGTAATGCGCTCGGCCCAGGATCAGATCCAGCTGCAGCAGCTGCGCCGGTTATTGCTGGGCAGCGGATCGATCGAAGTGCACGCCGATCAGCTGACGTTTGACGCCGAAGGTCAAACCCGCCGGCTTGTTCAGAATGGAAGCTGGCTGTTAGTCCAGCCGGGAACCTGGATTTTTTTCGATCAGGTTGAATCCGTGCGTTTTGAGCAGCGTCAATCGCAGATCTGGATGCATCTGACGGGTGAGCGGGGAGATTGGGAGGCGATTGTGGGCGATGCGGGATAAACGCGGCTTTGTCAGCCTGTTCTTTCTGGCCTGGTTTCTGATCTTAAGCGCCTGGACGTCGCTGGGATATCTTCAGATCAACGCGGAAATTGAGGTCGCGGAACAACTGGAAGCCGGGCAGCGGCAGGAGCTGCGCCTAATTCCGATCTTTCGCTGGATCCGCTGCCAGCTTGAGCACGATTATCGCTGTGACGGCTGGCGGCCGGAAATTCAGGCGGAGGTGCAATGGCATGACAACATGGCGGAAGTGACGACAGAATATGAAAAAATTGTGATGACGCTGGATGAAAACGGCAGGAAAGTGACAAACTATGAGATAGAGATGAGGTGAAACGATGAAACAATTGATCGACAGTGTGATCGCGTCGGTTTTCTTTCTGATTTTGATGCTGCTGGGGGAAACGCTGCAGTTTCTGCCCTCAGGAAGCACGCCGTTTCTGACTTGTGTTTATGGCGCCGAGCTGTTTTTTGTTTCCTGGGTTTTAATGTATCGGTCCAAGAACACTGTGGAACTGCTGGATTTCTTTGTCAGCGCTGTGATCCTGGGTGTTCAGTTTTTGATCCTGGGCGGCCGGCTGAATTTTGATCAGTGGTGCTATCTGGGGTTTGCGACAATCGCTTCGACGATCAGTTTTGGATGCAACCGTCGCTTCGGCAACCGGATTCATTTGGAAAATAGCCGTCCGCAGCCGGGAAATCATTGACAAAATCGGCTATTCCTATAAAATATACTAGGTAGGATGGTGAATAGGAATGATTATTGTAAATGACTTAAAACCAGGAACAACATTTGAAAATGAAGGTAATATTTTTGTCGTTCTGGATATTCAGCACAACAAAACTGCGATGCGTCAGATGATCGTTAAGGTCAAGGTTAAGAATCTGCGTACCGGAGTTATCAATGAAATCTCCTTCACCGGCGGTGACAAGGTAGAACAGGCGCATATTGATAAGCGCGAAATGCAGTATCTGTATGATACCGACGACGCGTTGGTCTTTATGGACAATGAAACCTATGACCAGATTGAGATCCAGAAGGATCACCTGGAATGGGAAATGAAGTTTATGAAACCGAACGACAACATCATGATTTCGATGTATGAAGGCGAAATTCTGGGAATTATTCTGCCGGATAAGGTCGAGCTGCAGATCGTTGAATGCGAACCGGCAGTCAAGGGCGATACGGCGACGTCCGCTTCAAAAATGGCGAAGCTGGAAACCGGTCTGGAAATTCGTGTTCCGCTGTTTATCGAACAGGATGAAATGGTCGTCATCAACACGGCTGACGGCAAATATTCCGGACGCGCATAAGTCTAAACTGAAGATTTGGTCGAATTCAGATCAAATCTTTTTTCTTTTTCTTGTCAAGGTCTTTACAAATTCATTTGTGAAGGTTATGATAAAGGCGATAAAACTTCAGGGCAGGGTGCAATTCCCGACCGGCGGTAAACCCCGCGAGCCGATTCTCGGCCGAACTGGTGGAATTCCAGTGGCGACAGTAAAGTCTGGATGAAAGAATGTTTTTTTCTTTTTCATAGAGCTACCCCGAAGGTTTTGTTGAAACCTTTTTTTGTCGTCAGGACAGAAAAAGCGAAGGTTGTCAGAAGTGGAGGAGAAAAAAATGACAAACAGAAAATTTTTCAACATTAAAACCATGGCTAAAGTGAGTATCTTAGCGGCGATCGCCTTTATCCTGATGGAATTTGATTTCCCGATTCCATTTATCGCTCCGCCGTTTTACAAGCTGGATTTCAGCGAGGTTGCCGTTTTGATCGGCGGCTTTGCGATGGGCCCGCTGGCCGGCGTTGCGATCGAAGCGATGAAGGTCTTCTTAAGCTGTCTGTTTTTCGGTTCCGGTACGGCGTATGTCGGGGAACTGGCCAACTTTGTGATGGGCTGCGCGTTCATCCTGCCGGCCGCCTGGTATTACCGCCGGCATAAAAATCTGAAAAGTGCGCTGATCGGTATGATCCTGGGGACGCTGTGCCTGATGCTCGTCGGCGGTTTGACAAATTACTTCGTGATGCTGCCGGCGTATTCGTTCTTCTTCAACATGCCGCTGGAAGCGATCATTTCGATGGGCGCCAAGGTCGTTCCGTTTGTCGACAATGCGTTCACGCTCGTGCTGTTCTGCACGACGCCGTTCAATTTGATCAAGGGGATTGTGACCTCGCTGCTGGTATTCATGTTATATAAGCACATCTCGCCGATTCTGCACCGTTAATGAATCCGCCGGTTTGCTTTGATCAGGAAGTGAAAACAAACTGAAGATTTCTAGGCTGGTATTTTGCATTTCGGACCGCTGCTTGTTTTGATCAGGCGCAAACGGATGTATTCATACCAGCTTTTTTTGGGAATGGATTCCATTTTTGTTTTTATAATCTTCAGGTGCGGAATAAGGAGAAAAGATCCGCCCGCGTCCTTAAATCAAAGGCGCATCGGATCAGAACGACAGACTACTTTCACAAAAGAATCGGGAAACCGTCAGTTTTCTTCGCAACTGGAGTCAATTTTTGATATAATGAAAAAGATTAGGAGGCACTGTGTATGCAGAATATGTCGCGTAAGGCTAAATATGAAAAACTGAGGCAGGAATTGCAGAACGATGCGGAATCGCAGATCAGCACGAAGGGGATCTCCGCCTATGCCGAACGGCTAAGCCGTTTGGATACGACTGCAACGGAACAGCTGGAAGTTAAAGAAGAAGAAAACCACGATCCGATCCATCTGCGCCGCGAAGCTTATTTTGCGGATGAAACGCAGAAAGAGAAAGCGAATCCAACGGCCGCTTCTTTTAATAATGAATATCTTGATGAGTACATCAGCGAAGTGAAGGAGTACAATAAGCAGCGCGGTCTGTTAGCCAGCGAGGACACGCAGGTCAACATTCTGAAGCAGCTGCGCGAACAAAGCTCCATCCGTCCGTTTGAGGAAAAGATGGTCAGCACAAGCAAGGATAACCTGTTGGACGACATGGATATCCCGTCGTTTGTTCTTCCGGAGGATGACACGCTGCGCAACACGATTTCAATGGAAGTCAAGCAGCTGCTTGATCAAAGCGGCAACAGCGGCGAAATGTTAAAGACGCTGGAACCGGCGCCAACCCCGGAAATCAAGAAATCACGCCGGATGAAACCGCCGGTTGAAGAAGAAACCACGGACATCCAGCCGGTCCTTGCCGAGGACGAAGACGATGAGGAAGAGGATGACGAATGGGACGACGAGGACGAAGAAGAAACGAAAAAGCCGCGTTGGAAGCTGTTCGGCCGTCGCCGCGACGAGGATGACGACGAGGAGGAAGAAGATCAGGACGAGGAAGACGAGGATTGGGAGGATGAGGAAACCCAGCCGCACCGTTTCTTCGGCAAGCTGCGTTCCCACATGCAGGAAGAAAAAGAACTGCGGGAAAAGCTGATGAGTGAAACCGTTCAGCTGCGGGCGCAGATGGACGATTATGAAGACGAGCTGAATGACATGAACGATTCCGTATCCTATACGAATCGTTTGTTAAACTTCATTCTGGTTCTGTTAATCCTGGCACTGTTAGTGGTTCTGGGGATCGTCGTCTACTGGATCCTGCTTCAGAAAGGAATTATTTAATGAAATTGAACATTGCGATCGATGGGCCGAGCGCCGCGGGAAAAAGTACGATTGCCCGGCGGCTGGCTCACGAATGTGGTTATATCCATTTAGATACCGGGGCGATGTACCGCTGTATCGCCTACAAAGCGCTGA